>Ga0065697_1000485_pt1 | contig 22223 bp, 21 predicted proteins | sample AntLakMe24m_08um_FD_59086 | JGI IMG/M metagenome (GOLD analysis project Ga0065697, IMG submission 59086) | Hypersaline microbial communities from Antarctic Deep Lake - 24m 0.8um v2 (version 3) | ecosystem: Environmental > Aquatic > Non-marine Saline and Alkaline > Hypersaline | place: Deep Lake... | reverse complement strand
GTTCGCGGCCGCTTATAAGCGGCCGCTCACAGGCGCGCGCCGCCGCAGGTCTAGCGTGCATCCCGCCAATCCTCCTCCCGCGCCCTGCTTCGGAAGGGCCTTTTAGGCCGACCGACGAACGGACGGTATGTTCAGGCAGTTCCGGTCGGAGGTGGCCGACGCGCTCGGCGACGCGCTCGCCTCGCTGGACCTCCCGACCGACGACCTCGGCATCGAACGCCCGCCCGACGACATGGACGCGACGCTCGCCTCCAGCGTCGCCTTTCGGCTCGCGGGCGAGGTCGGCGACGCGCCGCCGAACGTGGCCGCGACGGTCGCGGACGCGGTCGACGTCGACGGGTACGACTACTTGGCTGCGGTCGACACCGCCGGCCCGTACGTCAACTTCCACCCCGGCGAGCGCTACTTCGTCGACACGCTCGACGCGTCCGCGGTCGACTCGGGCTACGGCGCACTTCCCGACCGCGACACCTCTGTCGTCGTCGAGCACACGAGCGCGAACCCGACCGGTCCGGTCCACGTCGGTCGCGCGCGCAACCCCATCGTCGGCGACGCCGTCGCGAACCTCTTGGAGTACGCCGGCTACGACGTGGACCGCCACTACTACGTCAACGACGCCGGCCGCCAGATGGCGGTGTTCACGTGGGCGTACGAGCGGTTCGACGAGTCGGACTTAGCGGGAGAGCCCGCCCGCGCCCGCGCCGAGTACGACCTCGTCCGGTACTACCGCAAGGGGAACGCGTACCTGGAGGAGGCCGATCCCGAGGCCGTCGAGGCCGCCGAGGAGGAGATCGCCGCGATCCTGCAAGGGCTCGAAGCGGGCGACGAGGAGACGTACGAGCGCGTCGGTGAAGTCGTCGACACCGTCCTCGGCGGGATGAAGGAGTGTCTCGCCCGCCTGCCCGCGGAGTTCGACGAATTCGTCAAGGAGACGCGGTTCATGCGCGACGGCTCCACCGACGACATCGCCGCGCGACTCAAGGAGACCGATCACGCCGTCTACGAGGAGGACGCGTGGCAACTGGAACTCGACGACTGGGGGATCGACAAGAACCTCGTCTTCCTGCGCTCCGACGATACCAGCCTCTACACCACCCGCGATCTGGCCCACCACGAGTGGAAGTTCGACAACTACGACCGCGCGGTCACCGTACTCGGCGAGGACCACAAGCTGCAGGCCGACCAGCTCGACGCGACCCTCGAACTGCTCGGTAACGACATCGACCGGCTCGGCCACGTCATCTACTCGTACGTCAACCTCCCGGACGGGAAGATGTCTACCCGGCGGGGTACCGGCGTGATGCTCGACGATTTGCTCGACGAGGCGATCGACCGCGCCCGCGAGGCGGTCGAGACCCGGATGGACGACCGGATCCGCGACGACGACCTCACCGAGGAGGACGTGGAGCGCATCGCCCACGAGGTCGGGATCGGTGCGGTCCGGTACGACATCGTCTCGAAACAGCCCGCAAAGGCGATCACCTTCGAGTGGGAGGACGCGCTCGACTTCGAGGGGCAGTCCGCCCCGTTCGTCCAGTACGTCCACGCGCGCTGTTGCGGAATCTTAGACGAGGCGGCCGATGCCGGGATCGAGGTGCCGGGCGTGACGGCGGACTCCGAGGGAGTCGTCGATGTCGGCGCCCTCGACGTCGACGCCACGGTCTTCGAGACCGACGCGGCGCGCGACCTCCTCCGCGAGGTCGCCCGGTTCCCGGCCGCGATCGAGTCGGCGGCGGACGACCTTGAACCGCACACGATCGCCACGTTCACCCGCGAGTTCGCCGACGCGTACAACGCCTTCTACCGGGAGTGTCCGGTGGTGACCTCCGACGATGAGGAGCTTCGGGCCGCCCGCGTCGCCCTCGTCGCGGCCGCGAAGCACACGATGGCGAACGCGCTCGACGTGCTCGGGGTCGAAGCGCCCGAGTCGATGTAGGAACGGGACAATTGGGTGGGTCGTTCGGGTTTCTTCGATCGGGATGTTGCTGGCGACTCTACGGTGAACGCCTCCCAGGCCTCAGTCGTTTTGCTTATAAACGGTTACTGCCGGATCGACGGTGAACACCTCCAAAGCCCCAGCCGCGAGGGCGGCGCACGCTCGCTGCGCGCTTCAGTCGCTCGCGTTGCTCGCTCCAGTGCTTGCTTCGCCTGCGCCGCCCTCGCGGCTGCCCCTTTGAGTCCCGCCCGNCNGCACAGCCNCACGCCACAGCCTCACGCCTCCCCAGCCTCGTCGCTGGCGCTGATGGCGCCAGCGACTACCTCGCGCGTGCTACTCGCGGGCCTACGGCCCGCTCGCAGACGCGCGCCACCGCACCTCATTTATAAACGATACTGCCATCGACGCCGTGTGACGAGGTACTGTCGCGCTGGCGGGGAGGTCAAAGCTTACTTACACGCACGCCGCCGTATTTAGGGTAATGAGTAGCGACGCCCAAGAGGCGAGCGACGACCGGCGGAAATACGAATTCCGCAAGGTCATCGAGGAGCTCCGCGACTTCGAGGGCTCCGGAACGCAGCTCGTCACCATCTACATCCCCGAGGATCGGCAGGTCTCCGACGTGGTCGCCCACGTCACACAGGAACACAGCGAGGCGTCCAACATCAAGTCCAAGCAGACCCGGACGGCCGTCCAGGACGCGCTCACCTCGATCAAGGACCGCCTCCGGTACTACGACACCTTCCCGCCGGAAAACGGGATGGTGATCTTTTCGGGAGCGATCGACGCCGGCGGCGGCCAGACCGACATGGTCACCCGAACGCTGGAGTCGCCGCCCCAGCCCGTCGAATCGTTCCGGTACCACTGCGACTCCGCGTTCCTCACCGAACCGCTCGAACACATGCTGGAGGACTCCGGGCTGTTCGGGCTCATCGTCTTGGACCGCCGCGAGGCCAACGTCGGCTGGTTGAAGGGCAAGCGGGTTGAGCCCGTCAAGTCCGCCTCCTCGCTCGTCCCCGGCAAACAGCGGAAAGGGGGCCAGTCCGCACAGCGGTTCGCCCGCCTCCGCCTGGAGGCCATCGACAACTTCTACCAGGAGGTCGCGGGGATGGCCGACGACCTGTTCGTCGACAAGCGCCACGAGCTTGACGGTATCCTCGTCGGCGGCCCCTCGCCGACGAAAGACGAGTTCCTCGACGGCGACTATCTCCACCACGAGCTTCAGGACAAGGTGCTCGGCAAGTTCGACGTGGCGTACACCGACGAGTCCGGGCTGAAAGACCTCGTCGACAACGCGAGCGAGGCGCTCGCCGATCAGGAGATCGTCGAGGACAAACGCCACATGGACGAGTTCTTCGAGAACCTCCATACCGGCGAGGAGGCCACGTACGGCTTCGATCAGACCCGTCGAAATCTGATCATGGGCTCTGTCGACCGCCTGCTCATCTCCGAGGATCTCCGATCTGACGTGGTCGTCTACGAGTGTCCGAACGGCCACGAGGAGTACGAGGTAGTCGACTCGCGACACTCCACCCCGTCTCACGAGTGTTCGGAGTGCGGCGAAGAGGCCGATGTCGACGAGCGCGAGGACGTGATCGAGCACCTGATGTCGATCGCCGAACAGCGTGGCACCGACACCAAGTTCATCTCCACCGACTTCGAGAAGGGTGAACAGCTGCTCGATGCCTTCGGTGGGATCGCGGGTATTCTGCGCTACTCGACGGGCGTCTGATCGGACGCGTCGAAAAAGGCGTTTTTCTCCCGCCTACTGCTCCGGCTCGATGGGCGTCGCCGCGATCTCCAGACACGCGCAGGCGTCCGTCTCGGGGTCGAAGCAGTCCGGACACTCCGGCTGCCGATCAATAATCGTGTCGAGCCGCTCGGCGACGGTGTCGTCGATAACCGCCTCCAGCTCGTGGGCCTCCTCGCGGAAGTCTTCGACGGCGAGCACGTTCGCGAGGAAGCGTTCGATGATACAGTAGGTCTGGAGCGCGTCGCGCGCCCGCACGATCCCGTCGTCGGTGAGCTGGACGCCCTTGTACTTCTCGTGTTCAGCGAGCCCGCGGTCTTCGAGCTTCCCGATCATCTCGTTGGCGCTCGCGGGACTGACGCCGAGGGCGTCGGCGACCGACCCGGTCGAGGCGGGACCGTCTTCCTGCTTCTGTACGACGTATATCGTCTTGAGGTACTGGTCTGCAGTGTTCACGGCTTCCCTCCGTCGGCGCTCGTCGCCGGTTCGATCCCCCGGTTCATCGTCGCTCCATGACCGCCGTCACCTCGCTGACCCCCTCGGCCTCGTCCTCGCGGATCGCGTGCAGCTCGTCGAGAAGTTCCGCGCGGTCGATCGTGAACTCGGCGTCTGAGTCTTCGATCGCATCGATGAGGTCGTCGTAGAACTTGTAGGCGGTCTCTTCGTTACACAGCTGGTCGTACAACACGCCGTCGAAGTCCTCGGGACGCGTCCGGCCGTACCGCGCGTCTACGAGCGACTCGATCTCGTCGAACGGAACGCTATCGACGCCGAGCCCCTCGATGAGCGACTCGAGTCGCTGGCGGTGTTCGGCCGACTCCTCGGCGGCGTCGGCGAGCAACGCCTCGATCTCGTCGTCGAGTTCGGCGTCGAGACTCTGGTAGTGGTGGTGGGCCCGCGCCTCCACGACTTCCTCAAGTACGATCCCGATCTGTAACAGCCGAGCGAGCTGGTCGTCCGAGGCGATCCGCTGGCTCACGCTCACGGCGACCACCCGTCACCGATCGATACGCCCGTTCGCATACACTCGCCTTCGGGTGCAGGCCGACTTAAGATGTTCCCCTCCAGTCGAGGGTTCGTTCGGACGGACTGCGGGCGCGCAGGCAACGGAGAACCGGCCACCTAGATTCCGAGCCAGTCGTCGTTCCGGATCTCGTGTCCGCTCTCTCGGCAGACCTTCGCCGCCTGTCGACGGATCTGCCGCGAGGTCGGGAGCTTCTCTTTGTCACGGATCCGGTCGACGACCCAATCGCGGACGACGCCGATCGATTCGTCGTAGTCGTCGGGACTGACCCGCGCGAGTTCGACGAAGGTCTTCTCGTAGGCGTCGTGTTGCGATCCACCGAGCTCCTCGTTCGGCAGCGTCTCGCTGGCCTCCACGATCCGCTTCATGGCCGTGGCGACCGTGGGTCGCCGTATCCGAACGCGGACGCGATCCGGCGAGTCGAACTGCACCTTGTCCGTCTCGGGGACCAGCTGCTCGACGGTGTATCGTTCGGCCGACGGTCCGATATCGCGGTCTCCGATCGCCGCGATGATCTCCGCTCCCGTGGCTGGGAACTCCAGCGATTCGAGCTCGGCCTCGACGTCGCCGAGGTCCGCGGCGTCGATCTCCGGCTCCGGCTCGTCGCCGCGTTCCAGTTCCGTGGCGATGTCGCGGCGCCGCTGGCGGTCGTCGTCGTCTCGTGCCTGTTTCTCTCGTCCGTCTTTATCGTCTGCCATTCCCGTACCTACGGCTCTCGTCCATATAGTACTGTAGGTAATATGAAACTATTCTCGTCTCGAAATAATGAACGTCCCGGGTCGCCGAGAAGATCCGGCGACAGACGAATCAGCTTACTGGAGGCGCTGTAAGACGAGTTCTTGGACGTCGTCGCGGAACTCGTCGACTGCGATTTCCTCTAACACGGGCACGAAGAAGCCCTCGACGAGCATGTTTCGGGCCGTCAGCGGGTCGATCGTTCGACTCTCGAGGTAGAACAGGTCCTCGGCGTCGACCTGTCCGACGGTCGCGGAGTGGGACGCCTCGGTGTCGTGGTTGTGGATGATCAGCTTCGGCGACGCGTCGGCCTCGGCGTCGTCCGACAGCATCAGCGTGTTCTCGCGCTGGTAGCTGGAGGTGTTCCACGCGTCCTCGCCGACATCCTGAACCCCCTCGTAGACGGAGCGGGACACGTCGTCGAGTACGCCGCGCGTGACGAGGTCGGCCGTCGTGTGCTCGGCCTGGTGCCAGACGCGGGCGTTGATGTCGAAGTGCTGGTCTTCGGTGCCGAAGAACGTCCCGACGATCTGGCTCTCGGAGCCGTCGCCGTTCAGTTCGGTCTCGACGTCGGAGCGCGTGAGCTTCGAGCCGAAGTTGCTCTCGATCCAGTCAACCGTCGCGTACGTGTCGGTCACGCCACGCTTCAGCGAGTAGGTGTACGAGTCGTCGTCGAGGTTCTGGAGCGAACCGAACTGGACGTTCGCGTTCTCGCCCGCGACGATCTCGACGAGGTTCGAGAAGTACCGGTCGCCGTCGACGCCGTCGTCACCGCTCTCGATCGACTCGAGGATCGTCACCGACGACGACTCCTCGGCGACGACCAGCGTCTGGCTGAACAGCGAGCGGGAGTTCATTTCCGCGCGTACCGTCACGTCCTCGACGTCGACGCCCTCGGGGACGTAGACGAACGTCCCGGTCGTGAAGAGCGCGACCGACAGCGCGGTGAGGTAGTTGTGTTCGGGATCGAGTACCGACCCGAAGTTCGCCTCGATGATGTCGCCGTACTCGTCGAATGCCTCGCTGAAGGGTAAGATGACGACATCGTCATCGCCGGCCGACCGCTCGGTCGTGTCCGACTGGTTCAGCGGGTCGACGAGCGCCTCGAAGTCGAGCGCCTCCAGGTCGGTCCAGCGGCGGCCGGGCGTCTGGATGACGTCGGGCAGATCGGCCGTCTCTAGCGCGGAAAGCGCGTTCAGACGGGTCTCTAAGAGCCACTCGGGCTCGTCGCGTTCCTCGGCGATGCGTCGTACCGTGTCCTCCGAGAGGCTCTCGATTGCTTTCGTGCTCATGTTATCCGAGCGAGCCCTCCATCTCCAGCTCGACGAGCCGGTTGAGCTCGACGGCGTACTCGATGGGCAGCTCCTCCGTGATGGGCTCGATGAAGCCCGAAACGATCATCTGTTTGGCGTCGTCGTCGTCGAGACCGCGCGACTGCAGGTAGAAGATGTCCTCGTCGCCGATCTTCCCGACGGTCGCCTCGTGGGCGACGTCGACCTTCGACTCGTTGATCTCCATATACGGCATGGTGTCCGATGTCGACTTGTTGTCGAACATCAGCGCGTCGCACTCAACGGCCGTCGAGGAGTTCTCGGCGCCGTCGGCGATGTGGACGAGCCCGCGGTAGTTCGTGCGGCCGCCGTCCTTCGCGATCGACTTCGACTCGACGGTCGACTTGGTGTTCGGCGCGTTGTGGTACACCTTCGCGCCCGTGTCGATGTCCTGTCCCTCGCCCGCGAAGGCGATGGTGATGTGGTTGTCGGAGGCACCGCGCCCCTTCAGGATCGTCGAGGGGTACAGCATCGTCGCTTTCGACCCCATCGATCCCGAGATCCACTCCATGCGCCCGCCCTTCTCGGCGATGGCGCGTTTGGTGTTCAGGTTGTACGTGTTCTTCGACCAGTTCTGCACCGTGGAGTACTGGACGTGGGCGTCCTCGCCGACGAACACTTCGACGCCGCCGGAGTGGAGGTTGAACGCCGAGTACTTCGGCGCGGAACAGCCCTCGATGTAGTGGACTTCGGAGCCCTCCTCGGCGATGATGAGCGTGTGCTCGAACTGGCCCATCCCCTCGGAGTTCATCCGGAAGTACGCCTGGATCGGCATGTCGACGGTGGTGTTCTCCGGCACGTACACGAATGAGCCGCCGGACCAGATCGCACCGTGGAGCGCGGCGAACTTGTTGTCGCTCGGGGGGACGGCACTTCGTCATGAAGTGCTCGCGGACGATCTCTTCGTGCTCTCGGACGGCCTCGTCCATGTTACAGAAGATGACGCCCTTCTCCTCCCACTGCTCCTGCATGTTCTGGTAGACGACCTCCGACTCGTACTGGGGCGCCGACGCCGGAGAGCGCGTTCTTCTCGGCCTCCGGAATGCCCAGCTTGTCGAAGGTGTCTTTGATCTCGTCCGGGAGTTCGGTCCAGTCGTCGACACCGGCGCGGACGTCGACGTCCGGCCGGATGTACGGGATGATCTCGTCGATGTCGACCTCGCTCAGGTCCGGCTGTCCGGGCCAGTCGGTCGGCATCGGCATCTCCTGGAACTGCTCGAGCGCGCGCAGGCGCCGCTCCAGCATCCACTCCGGTTCGTCTTTGTCCTCCGAGATGACGCGGACCGTCTCCTCGGTGAGTCCCTTCTCGGTCTGGAAGGCGGATTTCTCCTCCTTCTTGAACTCGAAGCGGGCCTCGGTGTCTGTCTCCTTCAATTCGTCCTGTTGTGAGCTCATAGTATCTTGTTACGGATTCTCGTGTTTACGTGTATCGCGTGACTGGATTCGGTTACGCGGCCTCGAACGCGTCCTCGCGGACCCAGTCGTACCCCTTGTCCTCGAGCTTCTCGGCGAGTTCCGCACCGCCGCTTTTGACGACCTCGCCGTCTAACATAACGTGAACGTGGTCGGGCTCGACGTAGTCGAGAATCCGCTGGTAGTGCGTGATCTGGAGAACGCCCGTGCCCTGCTCGTCGCGGAGCGCGTTGATCCCCTTCGAGACATCCTGCAACCGGTCGATGTCCAGCCCGGAGTCGATCTCGTCGAGCACGGCGACGGCGGGCTCTAACATCGCGGCCTGCAGCACTTCGTTCTGCTTCTTCTCGCCGCCGGAGAAGCCCGCGTTGAGGTACCGCTGCATGAACTTCTCGTCCATGTCGAGTAGCTCCATCTTCTCCGAGAGGATCTGCTGGAACTCGGCGACGCCGATCTCGCCGTCGTCCGCGGGACCCTCCATCGGGGAGGTGTCGTACCCCTCGTCGTCCTCGTCCGCGTCGGCTTCCGCCTCTTCGTCTTCGAACAGCTCCTCGCGCTCGTCCGCCTTGGCGTTGAGCGCCTGCCGGAGGAAGTTCGTCATCGTGACACCCTCGATCTCCGCCGGGTACTGGAACCCGAGGAANATNCCGAGCGCTGCGCGCTCGTTGGGTTCGAGTTCCAGCAGCTTCCAGTGGTAATCCTCGTCGTCGAGTTCGGCGTCGATGTCGGCGACGTCCTCCTCGTCGAGATGCAGGAGGATCTCGCCGCCAGTGACCTCGTACGCAGGATGGCCGGCGATGACCTTCGCGAGCGTCGACTTCCCAGAGCCGTTCGGACCCATCAGTGCGTGGATGTCCCCGGACTCGACGGTTAGGTCGACCCCACGAAGAATGCGTTCGCCGTCCTCTTCCGCCACCCGCGCATGAAGATCGTTGATTTCGAGAGTTGCCATATGTATTCTCGTGCCTCGTGTCCGTACAGTGGTGTCTTATCGGGTTAATGGTTACGCATCTCCCGTAGAATTTCCCAAAATCGGCAAGAATTTTTCTCTACAATTAAAAAGTGATTTTCAAACTCCGGATTAAATCACATGAAGGAGCCGAGTCCGGTCTGCTCTTGACCCGTCTTGACCTCCTCCCACGACAGGCCGAGCGCCTCGATGACGCGCTCGATCGGCCCCTGAAGGGTCTTGTCCAGCATCTTTTCCCAGTCGACCTTGAACTCGTCGGGGACCTGATCGGCGTACTCGAAGCAGATCACGTCGGGATCGCGTTTGAACTCTCCGTATAAGTGATCGCGTTGGGGATCGAGGCCCTCCTCATCTTCCATCCGCTGCCAGAAGTCGGGGTGGACCTTCTCGATGTACAGCCGCTTCGGCTTCGACCCGCTCCCGAAGTTGGTCCCGAGCATGAGGTTGGCGTACTTCGCCCCGCGAACCTGCGCGGTCGGGGTATCGTATGCGTCGAGCTTCTTGCCGATCCCGCCGGGAATCCCGATCTCGTCGAGGTCCATGTCGCCGCCGAGCACGCGCGCGATGACATCGACGAGGTACGACTTTATCTCCTCTAAGTCCTCGTCGATGTCGTCGCCGGTGACAATCGTCTCGATAACGTTCTGCTGGACCTCCTTCGTGATCTGTGCGATATCCGAGCGCTTGTACTCGAAACCGGTGATGTCGATGTCATCGACGTCTTTNCCCTCCTTCCAGATGATGTGGCCAGCGTANCGNTTCTTCTTGCCGGCCTGGAAGAACCGCCGGTAGAGCTTNTCGAACTCGATCTGGAAGCGGTGAANNTCGGCGTTCAACTCATCACGCGCGAAGTCGTCGTAGCGCTCGTTAATGTGGTCCTCGATCTCGAAGGAGGTCTCGATCGCCTCCTCTTTCGACATGTTGGATAACGAGAGCATGACGCTGTCGGTATCTCCATAAGAAACTTGATAATTAAGTTCGTTGGCGGCTTCCTCAGTGAAGTCGATGACTTCCCGACCGGTCGCTGTGACGGCTGCAGCGCCCTCTTTGTCGTAGAGACGGAACCGATCCCATCCCGTAACGCCGTATAGAGAATTCATAATAACCTTGACAGCTCCCTGCTGTCGGTCGTACTGCTCGTAGGGCTCGGTGCCGGGGTCGTGGTCGTTCCGGAGCCCCTTCTTCTCCTCGCGCTCGGAGAGGAGTTCGTCGACCATCTCGCGCATGATCCCGTCCGGCTCCTTCTGGAAGTGAGTCCCGTTAGGCGCGACGTACATCTCGCCGTCGTACTTGCCGGGATCGACCTTCGTCTCCGGGCCGGCGTTAATCGTCACCATGCACATCGGGTAGAGGCTCTTCAGGTCTTGGACCGTCACCATCTCCTTGACGCCCGTGATGGGGTCGAAGACGGCGCCGCCCTCGAACTCTTCCGACTCCTGTTGCCCCTTCGTCGGGAGCGCGAACTTCCCGAACGCCTTGTGGAGGACGTACATGTCGACGGTGTCGCCGGGGGTCGGCGCGTCCTCGATCTTGCAGCCGACGAACGTTCGCACCTCGTCCCAGAAGGCGATCACGTCCTGTTTCCGGTCGATCTCGACGCACAGCTCCACGTCGCGGATGCTGTACTCCAGCAGACGTTCGGGGTCCTGTTCCCACAGGTCGCCGATGTCGCCCGTGTAGCGCTCCTTGCCGACGCCGAGTTCGCGCTCGCCGACGGCGTCGAGCCGGTACGACTCCAACTCGGTGAACATCGTGCGCTTGTACGCGTACAGCAGGTCGAAGACGACACGGCCCTTGATGTCGGGACCGCCCCAGCCGGAGCGCCACACCTCGCCGATCCGAGAGAGCCGGTCGATCGAGAGATCGTACTGGCTCCCGTCGTCGAGCACCTCCAACCGGTCGAGGACGTACGGCGCGTCGAAATCCTCGAAGTTCCACCCCGTCAGCAGATCCGGGTCGGTGTCGTCGATGTACTCGATGAACGCGTCGAGCATCGCGGCCTCCGTCTCGAAGGTGCGGACCTCAAAGTCGATCTCGCCGCCCCCGTCACCCACGATCCCCTCGTAGTCGGGGAGATCCTCGGGCGGCGGGATCTCGGCCTCGGGGGCGTCGTACAGCCAGACGACGTACTCGTCGTCGTAGGAGTCATGGCTCGTGAGACAGATGATCGGCTCCTCGCCGTCCTCGGGGAAGCCGCGGCGGTCGTCGACCTCGATGTCGAAGGTGTTCACCCGCATCTCGGCGTCGATCTCAGCGGGTTCGAGATGCCCCTCGTGGACCTGGATCGCGTCGGAGCCGTCGTCGAGCCGGCGCTCCTGCACGCGCACTCCCCCGTTGAGCCCGTTGTCGATCAAAAGGCGGTTCGGGAAGAGGATATCGGCCTCGAAGGTCGTCGCGAAGTCGTCGCGGATGTTCCCCACGTCGCGGGGCGTACGGGTGACGATCCGGGTGAGCGGCTCGCCGCGGATGCTCTCGTACGGCTCGCCCTCGACGTTCTCCTCGCGCGTTCCGATCACCACGTCGTACTCCTCGGTCGGATCGCCGTTGAGGTCGGCAGTCGGCACGTAGAAGTACGGTTCGACGCCCAGCACGCGGAGGTGTTCGACGGCGTCGTCACCGTCGTCGACGGGTCGCCGGCCGAACACGTGCACGACCGGGTACTCGTCGCTCCCGTACCCCTCGACGGCGTAGTCGATTTGGGTGATCATCAGCTCGACGGTCCCGGTCGATTCCGGGAACTTCGCCTCGTCGACGTCGACCACGTCGCTGACGTGTCCGCGCCCGCCGCCGGCGACGACGGCCGCCTCCTGTGCGGCCATGTCCTCCCGTTCGGTCTCCATGCTGTCTCTCGTCCCGTCGTCCGCGTCTCCGGGCGACGAGAAGTCCGACAGCCCCGACTGAGTCATACCCGTGCTTCGGCGCACCCGGCTAAAAAACTCGGCTTTCGGGTGCGGCGAGGAGTCCCAGCACGGAAAGGCATATAATGTGTGACGCCATACCACGGGCTATGTCTTCGGACCCACGTTCCGAACCCCAGGTGGCTCGCCCGGCCGACCGCGACCCCGGCGCCGCCGAGGTGGAGGTGTACGAGGACGGCGGGAACGTGGTGCTTTTCGACGCCGCGAACCCCCTCGCGTGGGTCGAGGCGAGCCGAACGGTCCGGCTGGCCGACGCGACCTGACGGGGTCTCTCCTCCCGTTTCGCTTCGGACCGTCGCCGCGGCTCGCGTGCCGATGCGGGGCGGAATCCCTTTCCCCCGTCCCCGCGTACGTCTGGCGTGTTCAGCCTCGACGAGGACGACGAGGGCGAGGTTTCCTTCGGTGAGAGTTCCGACGCCGAGCGGGAGATGACGCCGGATATTCCGAAGGCGCCCTCGGTGAAGACGTTCGACGACAGCGGCGACTTCGAAGGCGCGAGCGACGTGGATTCGAGGACTCTCCGCGCGTTCGTCGTCGCCGTCATCTACGCCAACGCCGCCGTGCTCCTCGTCGCGCTCGGCCCGATGCTATGGTTCTTCGAGGGGTGGTCGCGGATCGGTCCGGTCCTATTCGTCCTCGGGCTCCTCGCGGGCGTTCGGACCTACCAGACGTACCGGGCGTGGGAGCGGGCGCGGGACGCGACGGAGTCGGATTCCGAAGGCGACGGGGACGACGAGGGCGACGCCGACCACTCGCCCCCGGAAGCGTAATGCCCGCGCGACCGCTGTTTCTGATCCATGCAGACGGTTCGTGATGCGGCCGGCGAGACGTACCTCCTCGTGAAACGCTCCGCCGAGTCGAGCCGGGTGCGGGACCCAGCCACCGGCGAGGAGCGGTACGTCGACAACGACGAGCTTCGTATCGTCGACGGCGAGTCGCCGCTCGCGACCGCGGCCTCGGGCGTGCCGGCCCCGGTTCGGCGGACGCTTCGAGCGGTCCGGGACGACCGGTCGCTCGGCCTTTTGGCGGTCGTCGTCGACGAGGGACCGATCGCCGCGATCGACCTCCTCGACGCGGCCGACATGTGCGAGTCCGATCTCCACGGGACGATTACGGAGTTCCGCGCGGCCGGCCTGATCGACGAGGCCGAGGTCGCGGGGCAGCGCGGCTACGAGGCGACTCCGGTCGCAGTCGAAGCGATAGAGCTGTTGCGGGGCGGGTCGGAGGACGAGTAACCATTTATAAGTGCGACTCGTGGCGATTCGCGGCTGTTCGTCCCCGATCCTCGTTCGGCCGAGCGTATGCCTCGCGCCTCCCCAGCCTCGGCGGACGGGTCGGCGGGGGAAACGCCGCGCCGACCCACCGCCTCCCTCGCGATCTGCTCGCGCCTTATAAGGCGCGAGCGGGCGCGCCGACGTAGTGGGTGTGGACTGTCGTCGCTGCCCCTGTCGGTGGTGGCGTCACCGCCGCTTTCTTCTGATAGTGCAGTACAGCCGTTTCTTACAAAGAGAAACGGCGGAGAGACCGCCCGCTCAGTCGTCGGCGAGTTCGGCGATATCGAGCTCAGCGGCGTCGAGATCGGCGGCGTCCTCCCGGCGCACCGTCGACCGATTCGTGCGCGGGTCCTTCTCCACCGTCACCAGCTCGTCGGCCGCACCTACCAACTCGTCGTCGTGGCTGACGATGAGGATCTGGCGCACGCCGAATCCGCGCATCTCCTCGACGAGCCGGACTAGCCGGGAGACGTGCCCGGAGTCGAGGAAGACGGTCGGCTCGTCGAGGATGAGCGGCGGCGTCGGCGCCGCGCCCTCGATCCCCTCCGAGAGCAGTCGGTAGATCGCACAGCGCAGCGAGAGGTTGAACAGGGCGCGCTCGCCGCCGGAGAGCTGCTCGGGATCCAGCGGCTCGCCGTCTTTCTGGTAGACGGTAAGGACGTACTCGCCGTCGAGCTCGATATGCGAGTAGGCGTCGTTGCCGTAGACGAGTTCGAACGTCTCGTTGAGCGTGCGCTCCAACTCGGCGACGTTGCGCTGCCGAAGCTCCGCCCGGAGGTCGCCGTACATCGCCTCCAGCTCGCTCGTCTCTTCGTGGAGGTCTTCGAGCGCGTCNACCCGCTCCGCGAGCGANTCGCGCTCCTCCCGGAGGTTCTCCAANTCCTGAATCTCACNGTTCACTCCGCCGATCGCGTTCTCCAGTTCCGTCCGTCGTTCCGCGAGGCGGTCGAGCTCGCCGTCGACCTTCTCGAGGTATTCCTCGGCCGTCTCCTTCCGCTCTCTCGCCTCGTCGACCGCTGCCTCGTCGACCGCCTCCGCGAGCTCGTCGCGGCGCTCGCGCTTGTCTGCGAGTCGGTCGCGCCGCTCGTCGTTCACCTCGTTCAGGTTCTCCCGCTTCTCGCGGCGACGCTCGATCTCGTCTTCCGCGTCCGCGATCGCCGACAGTTGCTCTTCGATCGCCGCTACCGCCTCCCGGGCGTCGTCGACCGCCGCGAGTGCGTCTTCGAGTTCCGCCACGCGTTCCGCGGCCGCCTCGGCCTCCTCGCGCTTCTCCGTGGCGACATCGTGGGTCTCCTCGGCCTCCTCGCGGAGGTCTTCGACACGCTCACGCTTTTCCGCCGCCGCCTCCCGCTTCCGGTCAGCCTCCGCGTGCTTCTCCTCGACACGGTCTTCGAGGGTCTCGACGGTCTCGTCGATCTCGTCGAGCCGGTCCGCCGCGCTTGCGAGCTCACTCAGCTCCGCGAGCCGGTCATCAAGGTCGCTCTCGCGTTCGCGGGCCTCCTCCAGTTCCGCTTCCAGTTCGGCGACCTGCTCGCGGTCCTCGTCGATTCCGCTCGCGTGCGGCGAGTCCTCGACCGGCTGTCCGCACTCGGGACACTTCCCCGCCGCGAGCAGCTCCTCGGCCTCCTCGACGCGGTCGCGGGCGTTCTTCAGCTCCGCCGACAGCTCCGCGATCCGCTCGCGGACCTCACCGCGCCGCTCGCGCAGTGCCTCTCGCTCGTCGGCGACCCCGTCCCGGTCGATGTCGGCGTCGGCGGCTGCGAACCGCTCGCGAAGCGTCTCGGCCTCCTCGCGGAGTTCTTCGACCGAAGACTCGCGCTCGTCAGCCTCGTCCGCCGCCGCCTCGGCCTCGTCGCCGAGGTCGTCGGCCTCCGATTCGATCTCCGCCGCGCGCTCGGCGCGGTCGTCGGCCTTCCCGGTGAGGTTCGTCGCCTGATTGCGGAACGCCTCGGCGCTCACCCGCTCGTCGTCGAGCTCCTCGCGGACCGTCTCCTCGCGGCCGTCGAGCTCGGCGCGGCGCTCGGCGATGGTCTCGTCGCTTGCCGCGTCGAGTCCGGCACCGTCGAGCCGGCCGTCGATCGCGGCCTCGATCTCCTCGACCCGCTCGCGGGCCTCGCGGACCGCGTCTCGGTGCTCGTCGCGCTCGCGCTCCGCCTCGCGAATTGTCGCTTCAATCTCGTCGATCTCAGCCGCCACCGACTCCAGTGTCTCGCGTTTCTCCGCGTGGGTCGACAGCGTTTCCGCGGCGGCCTCGCGGGTCTCCTTCGCCTGCTCGCGCTGCGTCTCGTAGCGGTCGATCTCGTCGGTGACCTCGGAGAGGTCGCTTTCGAGTCCGTTGAGGCGGTCGTGGAGGTCCTTCTCCTTCTTCTCCGCGATCTGGTCGTCGAGCTGGTCGAGTCGCCCGCGGCGGTTCTCCAGCACGTCCTCGACGCCGAGCCGCGCGTCACCGGCGCGCTCGCGGTACTCCTCTAGCTTTCCGAGCTGGAGCAGGTCATCGATCGTGTCCTGTCGCTCGCGGGGCGTGGCGTTGATCAGCTTGTTGACCTCACCCTGTCGGACGTACGCGCAGTTGACGAACGCCTCGGCGTCCATCCGAAGGAGTTCCGTGACGAACTCCCGCACGGCGCGCGCGCCGTCGCGGGTCACGTCGCTCCCGTCCGTCGTTTCGAGCGTGCACTGGTGATCGATCCGACCGTCGTACTCCTTGAGCCGTCGCTCGATATGGTAGGAGGCACCGTCGTGCGTGAACCACAAGTCCACTTCCGTCTCTTCCTCGCCGTTCGTGATCACGTCTCCGAGAGTGCCGTCGAGCGCCTTCGACCCGTAGAGCGCGAAGAAACAGGCCTCCAGAAGCGAGGACTTCCCGCTGCCGTTGAGTCCGTGGATGACCGTGACGCCCTCGGTCAGTCGGAGGTCGGCGTCGCCGTACGGCTTGAAGTTCGAGAGCCGGACGCGGTCGAAGTTCACAGGTAGTCCTCCATGGAGACCTGCTCGTCGATGTCGGCAGCGCTGGCCGTCGCGGTATCGTCCTTGCCTCCGATCGGTTCGCCGTCAGTTTCGTCGTCTGCGAGTTCGGCTTCGTCGTCTGCGAGTTCGGCTTCGTTGTCTTCGGCTTCCGCATCTCCGTCTACGGTCTCGCCTCGATCGAACGCGTCGAGATCGTCGAGGTCGTCGATCCGCTCTTCAACCCGGCGTTTCACGGTCTCTCTGACGTTTGTGTCGGGAATCGTGTCGGCGCGGACCGCCTCCTCGACGTCGAAAGCGGCCTCTGACAGTCCCATCTCCTCGACCCGCTCTCGGACGGCGTCTTCGGGGTCAGCGAAACTCACATCGATCTCGGCATCCGTCTCCACCTCGCGGCGGTCGGTCACGCGAGCGATCAGCGCTCCCTCGTCGGTCGCGAACTCCTCGATCGCGGCCGGCGTGACCGGGTCTCCCTCGCCGGTCACGTCGACGAGGACGACGGCGTCGCCGAGGTCGTGTTGGCGGACCTTCTCGCGCACCCGCGCCGCGCCCTCGCCCTCGCGAAGGTCGACTTCCACGAAGACGAACGGGCGGGTGTCGAGCGCGCGCCGCCGGATCTCCACGCGGTCGTCGCCCCCGGCGGCGTCGGCGTCGAAGGTGACGAGGTTGTAGCCGCGCCCCTCGCGCTCGCTCGCGCTGGCGCGCTCGGTCGACCCCGGATACGTGACCCACGTGCCGTCGACCTTGGCGACATCGGGTGTGTGGTTGTCGCCGAGAAGCATCGCGTCGAAGTCCACGTCGCTCTCCGTGAGCACCGTTTCCGTGTCCCAGTCCGCGTAACCGAACGGCTCGAAGAGGCCGTGCGCGACGAGGGCGGCGTAGTCCGCGTCGTGATCGTCGAACGCGTAGTCGAGGTCGTCGCGGCGGGAGACGGGGACGTGATCGAGCCCGTAGAAGGAGGTGTCGCCGACGACGGTCGGATCGTCGCCGAGCCGGGTCGCGAGCCCCAGCCGTTCGAACAGGTCGAGCCACTGGCCGCCCCGCGTCGACTCGTGGTTTCCGACCACGGCGAGGAAGGGTACCCCCGCGTCGTCGAGCCGGCGGAGGATCGAGATTGTTCCCATCAGATCGGTGAGCTCCGGCCGGCGGTCGTGAAAGAGGTCGCCGGCGTGGACCACTGCGTCGACTTCTCCTTCGATCGCGTCGTCGATCACGGCCGCGAAGGCGTCGAGGAAGTCTTGTCGTCGGACCGGCGAGTGGTACTGCGTGTACCCCATGTGGGTGTCGCCGGTGTGAATCACCCGTGTCATCTGCACGGATCTTGGCCGGTATCGGGTTTAGGGGTTCCGGGGGCGGAGCGGAAGTGGTCCGGCGGTCACCGGCCGCGTTCGTCGTCGCAGGCCCTGTCATCTCCGGCTCTGTCGTCGCCGCCCCGGTTGTCGCTGTCGGCCGCCGCTTCGCGGAACCGGCGGAACGCGGCGCGCGCCTCCCGGCCCCGTTCGGCGGCGGCCTCGNCNCNNNTCGCGTTCGGCGGCGGCGATCGCCTCATCCAGCCGGTCGAGTCCGCCGCTGTCGACGAATCCTGCGGCGCGTCGCAGATCGGATCGCGCGGCATCGGCCTCGTCGATCACGGCGACGGACGGCCGGGTCGCTGTGTCGGTGCGGCTCGCCAGCGCGGAGAGCGCCTGCTTGACGGCGGCGGTCGAGACCATGGGTGCGCTGGGTCGCTATCGCTCATAAGAGATGGTTCTTCGAAGGGGACAGACGGGAATCGAAATAGGACGACGGGGACGGGAACAAGGGCAGTTCAGTCGCTCCCGGTTCGCCCTCTCACACCGACAGGGTGTACAGTCGCTTTCGGGCGTCAGCGAAGGAGAACCGGGAGTCGACGACATCCTCCTCTTCTAGCCGCGAGAGCGCGTACCTAACGGTCCGGGGCGGGAGGAGGGTTTCCTCGGCGAGTTCGCTCTGTGTGAGCGTGTCGTTGTAGTCGAGGACCTTCGCGACGAGCTTTGCGCTCGGCGGCAGGTCCCGGACGGCGCTCCAGCGGTCCGTGACGTCCTCTTCGGCGGCGACAGCGTCGGTGGCACTCATGCGTGATTCTCCTTATTTCATGCTGGAAGATAATATTTACTATCCTATTTAATTACTGTTGCGCATTTACCGGGCAGATGTACCCCGCTAGCTCTCCCCCACCCGAAACCTCTTACGCGCGAGACGCTTTATTACGCACAATGACCGACACCGTCGACGACGTCGAGCTGCCCTACGATGAGGGGTCGGCGTCGAGACAAGAGAAGATCGAGTCCCTCCAGGAGGAGCTCGACGTGCTGGAGTCACAAAACGAGGAGATGCGCGACAAGCTCCTCGACGCAAACGCCGAGAACAACAAGTACCAGCAGAAGCTCGAACGGCTCACACACGAGAACAAGAAGCTGAAGCAGTCCCCGCTGTTCGTGGCGACGGTTCAAGAGATCACGCCCGATGGCGCCGTTNATCAAACAGCACGGGAACAATCAGGAGGCACTCACCGAGATAACCGCCGAGATGCGGGAGAAGCTCAACCCGGACGACCGGGTCGCGGTGAACAACTCGCTTTCCGTCGTCAAGAAGCTGGAAAAGGAAACGGACGTGCGCGCCCGCGTGATGCAGGTCGAACATTCCCCCGACGTCACCTACGCTGACATCGGCGGACTGGAAGAGCAGATGCAGGAGGTCCGCGAGACCGTCGAGATGCCCCTCGAACACCCCGATATGTTCGAAGATGTCGGCATTACACCGCCGAGCGGTGTCCTACTGTACGGGCCGCCCGGCACGGGGAAGACGATGCTGGCGAAGGCGGTCGCCAACGAGACGGACGCCACCTTTATCAAGATGGCCGGCTCCGAGCTCGTCCACAAGTTCATCGGTGAGGGCGCGAAGCTGGTCCGCGACCTGTTCGAGGTCGCCCGCGAGAACCAGCCGGCNGTCCTCTTCATCGACGAGATCGACGCGATCGCCTCGAAGCGGACTGACTCGAAGACCTCGGGCGACGCCGAGGTCCAGCGCACGATGATGCAGCTGCTCTCCGAGATGGACGGCTTCGACGAACGCGGCGAGGTCCGGATCATCGCCGCCACCAACCGCTTCGACATGCTCGACCCGGCAATCTTGCGTCCGGGCCGGTTCGACCGCCTCATCGAGGTCCCCAAGCCGAACACCGAGGGTCGCGAGATCATCTTCCAGATCCACACCCGGAAGATGAACCTCGCAAGCGACATCAACTTCGACGAGCTCGCCGAGATGACGCCGGACGCCTCGGGCGCCGACATCAAGGCCATCTGCACGGAGGCCGGAATGTTCGCGATCCGCGACGACCGCACCGAAGTTACGCTTGACGACTTCCTCGGGGCTCACGAGAAGCTCCAGCAGGACGACGAGACCGGCGCTGACGATTCGCTGGCGTTCGCCTGACGCGGCTCGCTGCCCCGATTTTTACCGCTTGTTCGTTCCACCTCGTCGCTAGTCGCTACAGCGCTCGCAGGACCACGTACGGAACGATGAAGAAGAGCGCGAATATCAGTCCGGTCGCGATCGCGTAGCCGACGCCGACACCGGCGAGCGCGCGCCACCCGTCGTCGGTGGGTAGACCGCGTGTCGAGAGGTCGAGATCCATACCCGTGGCTTCGCCGCCGTCGACTTAAACATCGGTGACGGCTCCGCCCCGGAGCACTCCTCTCTTCTGATCGATCTTCCCGCTTACACGTCGCCCGCCAGCGCACGGAACAGGTCGTCTGTGAGCGCGTCGCGGTCCACGGTCTCCGGTTCCTCGTCACCCGCCGGATCGATCGTCGGAGCGACCGTTCCGCCGCCCATCCGCGAGTGGCCGCCGCCGTTGCCGTTGTCGAGGTCGGACAGGACCGATCCGATGGCGTTGCCCATGTGGACGCGGTCGTCCCGTGACCGGCCGGAGAGATGAACCGTCCCGTCGCGCTCTCCGATGACCACGACGGCACTGACTCCCTCCAGTTGGATCAGCTCGTCGGCTGCCTGCGGGATCGCGTCGACGTTGTTCACGCCCCCGACGTCGGCGACCGCGAACGACCCCTCGATCTGGCGGCCCGCGATGGCCCGCGCTTTCACCTCCAGCACCTCCGCATCGACCGCCGGGTTGGCGATCCGGTCGAGCCGGTCCTGATCGACGCCGGGGTACACGTACGCCGCGGCCGCGAAGTCGGACTCGCTCGCGCCGACCGTGAGATGNTTGGTGTCGGTGAGAATCCCGTACAAGAGCCCGGTCGCCGTGTCGGTGGGGAGCGTGAGGTCGCTGTCCGTCTCGCTTGCGTGCTTGTCCGGCGGCACCGGTGTCGCGTCGTTTTGCTGGAAGTACTCCGCAACTACCGAGGCCGTCGCGCCGTAGTCGGTTCGTACGTCAGTGAACGCCTCGCCGGCGCCATCACCGGGATGGTGGTCGACGACAGCGAGCGGAAGCACGCCGTCGGCACCGGCGAACCCCCGCGGCTCGTTGTGATCGACTAGCACGATGGACTCGGCGGCCAGATCGCTCACGTGTTCGATCGGGTCCAGCTCCAAGTCAAGCACCGTGCGGAACGCCCGGTTCTCCTGATGACGGATTTGTCCGGGGTACTGTACCGTCGCGTCGACGTCGAGCTGCTCCGCGAGCGAGGCGACGCCGAGCGCCGCCGACATCGCGTCCGGATCCGGGTTCGGGTGCATCAGCACCGCGATCTCATCGCGCTCAGCCAACAGGCGGTGGAACTTAACGCCGGGCGTCCTGCGAACGCGGAACAGCACGTACGCGCCGACGATCGCGACGATCGCGACGACCGCGGCCGCGACGACGAACTCCGGGCTCTCTCGAGCCATCGCCTCCGCCTGCGAAAGTCGGTCGTCGGTCACGCTCAGAGACCACATACGTGCCGGTCGAGTCGCTCCCGGTACATCAAGGTTCGTTACCGTTTCGACTCGCCGGCAACGACGGAACCGGCCACGCCAACCGCGAGCTCACTCGCTCGCCGCTCTGAACGTCCGCACCGCGTCGCGGTACCCCTCGCGAAAGGTCGGATAGGTGAACTCGTAGCCGAGCGCCCGCAGGCGGTCGTTCGAGCAGCGCTTGCTGGTCCGGATCCGCCGTTCGGCCGCGGCGGAGAGATCACCGTTCGCGATCTGATCCGCTTTCGACCGCTTCGCCGGCCGCGGCACGCCGCACGCGTCGGCCAGCCAGTCCGCGAACGCGTGCTTGTCGATCGGCTCGTCGTCGACGACGAGGACGGCGTCGCCGCGAGCACAGTCCGCTTCGAGGAGGTACCGGACCGCCCCGGCGGCGTCGTCGCGGTGGACCATGTTGAGGTATCCGGCTGTGACCGGTCCATCGAGGTAGCGCTCAAGCCGGTAGCGGTTCGGGCCGTACAGCCCCGCAAACCGTGCAACCGTCCCGTCGATCCCGAACTCGGCCGCCGTCTCTAGCGCGATCCGTTCCGCCGCTGCGAGGACGCGGGTCTTGTCGGTCGTGGGCTCTATCGGCGTCTCCTCGTCGACCCACGCGCCGTCGTGGTCGCCGTACACGCCCGTCGACGAGGTGTAGATGAGCCTGTCTGGCGTCTCCACCCGCGATCCGTACGCCTCGATCACGTTCCGGAGGCCGTCGACGTACACCTCGCGGGCGGCCGCGGCGCCGCGACCGCCGGAGCTGGCCGCGAACACGACCGTGTCCGCCTCGGGGAGCGCGTCGAGCGACGCCGGATCGGTCGCGTCCGCGCGGACGGCGTCCACTTCGCCCAGACTCTCTGCCGCCGTCTACCGCCTCTCCGACCGACTCGATCGCGTCCAGCCCGGCGTCCGATCGCCGGACGCCCGTCACGGCGTGGCCGCGCTCGGCGAGTTGTCGGGCGAGTTCGAGGCCGACGTA
>Ga0065697_1001106_pt1 | contig 22491 bp, 20 predicted proteins | sample AntLakMe24m_08um_FD_59086 | JGI IMG/M metagenome (GOLD analysis project Ga0065697, IMG submission 59086) | Hypersaline microbial communities from Antarctic Deep Lake - 24m 0.8um v2 (version 3) | ecosystem: Environmental > Aquatic > Non-marine Saline and Alkaline > Hypersaline | place: Deep Lake... | reverse complement strand
CCAGCGTGATCGTCGTCACCCACGACCTCCGCGACGTGCTCGGGCTCGCCGATCGGGTGCTCGGGCTGTCTGCGGGGCGTGTCGCGGTCGACGCCGCGCCGCGGGAGGCGGCCACGGATCTGCCGGAACTGGACGTGCGGGTTCCGGAAGGAGCGTTCGACGACCGACCTGTGAACACCGGCGCCGACGACACCGCCAGCGATACCGTCGACTCGTGACCCTCTCGTACGTCCCTGACGACTCGCTCGCCCATCGGCTTGACCCCCGGTCGAAGCTCCTCGTGCAGGTCGGGTTCGCGGCGGCGGCGTACACGTACACGACGCCCCGCGGGCTCGCCGCGCTCACCCTTCTCGCCGTCGTCTGCCTTCGCCTCGCCGGTGGCGGCCCCCGCGACCTGTGGACGTACCGGGTCGCGTTCCCGGTACTTCTGGTCGCCCCCCTCGTCGCCGGCGCGACGCTCGGGACGCCGTGGTTTCGGGTTGACCGCGCCGCAACCACGGGGCTCGCGAGCTACCGCGTCCTGCTGATCCTCGTCGTCGCCGCCGGCTACGTCAGGTCGACGCCGGTCCGGGACTCGCGAGCGGCGATCCAGCGTTCGGTCCCGGGAAAGCCCGGCCAGTTCCTCGGAACCGGCGTCGCGCTCGTGTTCCGGTTCCTCCCGCTGTTGAAGCGGGACTTGCTGACGGCCCGTGAGGCGGTTCGGGCGCGCGGTGGCGGGGCGCTCCCGGTCCGCGATCGCATGCGGCTCGTCGCCGTCGCGGGGATCAACCGGGCGTTCGGGCGGGCAGATCGGTTGGGGACCGCGCTGAACGCCCGATGTTTCGCGTGGAATCCGACGCTCCCGCGACTCGCGCTCGGTCCCGCGGACTACCCGGCGCTCGCGGTCGGCGGGGGGTTGGTGGTGGCGGCCGTGGCGAGCGTGGTGTAGCGGCCCGGGCAGCAACAGTCGTGTAGCGGCCCGAGCGGCGGCGTCGTATAGCCGGGAAACACCGGGCGACGCGTCCCGCGTTGTGACAAGCTTTAACCCGGCCGTATCCGCCTGATCGATTATGACTCCCTTGCAGGCGGCCACCCGGGAGACGTTCTGGACAATCGGTCCAATCGGGAAGGTCGCGTTCTACTGGCTCGCCGTAGTCGCGATCCTCGTGTTCCTGTACGGGGTGTACGCCCGGTTCGCGGCGTACGCCCGCGGGAGCGAGGACCCGCGCGATCGGCTGACGAATCTCCCCGCCCGAACGGTCGCGGCGACGAAGACGGTGCTCTCGAACGAGAACCAGTTCGACCGCGACCTGTACGCCGGCGTGATGCACACGTTCGTACTGTGGGGCTTTCTCACCCTGCTCGTCGCGACGACCATCCTCGGGTTCGACATCGACGTGTACCGCCCGCTCGCGGGCGAGTCGTTCTGGGTGGGGGACTTCTATTTAGCCTACCAGTTCACCGTCGACGCGTTCGGCCTGCTGTTCGTCGTCGGCGTCGGCATGGCTATGGTTCGCCGCTACCGCGACCGCGACGGGCGGTTGTGGGGGAAACGACACCTCGCTCGAAGACGACGCGTTCGTCTGGACCCTCTTCGCACTCGGCGTCGGCGGCTTCGTCGTGCAGGCGCTCGGCATCGTCGGCCAGCCCGCGCGGGCCGACGAGACGGTGAGCTTCATCGGCATGGCGATGGCCGCCGGCTTTCGGTGGGTCGGGCTGACGCCCGGCGGCGCGGAGGCGATCTACGGCGTTATCTGGTGGAGCCACTCGCTGCTGGCGTTCGCCTTCATCGCGTGGATCCCGTACGCCAAGCCGTTCCACATGATCTCCTCGTTCGCGAACGTCGTCGCCCGCGACGAGAACGCGGGCGCGCGGCTCCCCAACGTCCCCGCCGACCTCGATCACACCAACGCGGAGTCGCTCGACGACTTCACGTGGAAGGAGCTCATGGACGGCGACGCCTGCACGAAGTGCGGCCGGTGTACCGACGCCTGCCCGGCCGACACGGTCGGCCGGAACCTCGACCCGCGGGACGTGATTCTCGATCTGAAGGCGTACCGCGAGTCCGTGAGCGACGATCCGGTGGCGGGGCGCCGCGACGAAATGGCGACCGACGGCGGGGTTGCGAGCGCAGGCGGCGGCACCGTCCCCATCGTCGCCGATGAGGGCGGCGTCATCGACAGCGAGTCGATGGAGTCGTGTATGTCCTGTATGGCCTGCATGGACGCCTGCCCCGTCGACATCGAACACCTCACCTCCTTCACGAAGATGAACCGCCAGCTTGTCGACGAGGGCGCAGTCGACTCCAACCTACAGAGCGTGTTCCAAGACGTGATGCAGAAGGGGAACACCTTCGGCGAGTCGCAGTCGGCTCGCGGGGACTGGGCGGACGAACTGGACGATCTCGAGATCGACGACGCCCGCGAGCACGAGGTGGAGTACCTCTGGTACGTCGGCGACTACCCGAGCTTCGACGACCGGAACAAGAAGGTCGCTCGCGCGCTCGCTCGACTGTTCGACGAGGCTGACGTGTCGTTCGGAATCCTGTTCGACGACGAGAAGACGGACGGCAACGACATCCGCCGGATCGGCGAGGAGTTCCTCTACTTAGAACTCGCCGGCCACCACGTCGAGACGTTCGCGGACTGCGAGTTCGACTCGATCGTCTGTACGGACCCGCACTCGTACAACACGATCAAAAACGAGTACCCCGAGGTCGACTTCGCGGAGTTCGCCGACGACCCGATGATGCCGTTCGACCGCGAGGAGCCGTGGAACGCCGACGGCGAAGTCGACGTGTTCCACTGGACGCAGGTGGTCGAGGAGTTGGTCGAAGACGGTCGACTTGACCTGTCAGGCGACGAGCTCGACTACACCGTCACCTACCACGACCCGTGTCACCTCGGGCGGTACAACGACGAGTACGAGGCGCCCCGCGAACTGATCCGCGCGACCGGCGCCGACCTCCACGAGATGCCGCGCTCGCGCGACGATTCCTTCTGCTGTGGCGGCGGCGGCGGTGGCCTGTGGACCGAACACGAGGAGACGGTCAAGCCGAGCGAGGAGCGCCTCCGGGAGGCGGTCGAGGACACCGACGCGGGCGCCGACATCGAGAAGTTCGTCGTCGCCTGTCCGATGTGTACGACGATGTTCGAAGACGGGCGGAAGACGGGAGACTTCGAAGATGCCGTGGAGATCGTCGACGTGGCGGAGCTGTTGATCGAGGCGGTGGAGACGGAGTCGTAGCCGGGTCGAGCTGGATCGTCGCCGGCTCGAAGCGGATCACCGGTCCGGCTCAGGCATCCGAGTCGGCGGTCGACGCCGACCGATCGGTGGCGTCGACAGAGTCGTCCACCCGACGCAGTAGCTCCCGCCCCGGCGCCCGGTCTCGCACGGGTGGGTCATCGCCCGGGTCTTCTCACGGAGGGGCTTAAGCATACGCTCGGATCTCCGATCGGCGACGGTGCCGCGGGACGCGCATCACGTCGCCTGTCGAGTACGTCTATATAGTGTATATAGTGCCGGGGAGCGATACTGCGTCGGTCGTACTGCTCATAGCATACTACTTAACCGGAACACACCCACAATCAGGTGATGGCATCAAGCCACGACGCGGATACCGAGGGGATCACGCGGCGGAAATCGCTTTCGGCGCTCGCCGGGGCGGGCGCGCTGGCGCTCGCAGGATGTACGCAGAGCACGGGAGGCGGCAGTGGTGACGCCCTGTCCGGCTCGATCAACATCGCGGGTTCCTCGACCGTCTTCCCGCTGATGAGCGCGATCGGGGAGGACTTCGCCGCGGAGCACGACCAGGTCTCGGTCGACATCAGTTCGACCGGCTCGGGCGGCGGGTTCTCGAACTACTTCTGCGTCGGCGACACCGACTTCAACAACGCGAGCCGGCCGATCCAGCCCGCAGAGGAGGAACTCTGCGAGGAGAACGGCGTCGAGTACGTCGAGCTCATCGCGGCGACGGACGCGCTCACGATCGTCGTCAACCCCGAGGCCGACTGGATCGACTCCCTCACCGTCGAGGAGCTCGCACAGATCTGGGAGGAGGACCCCGCCCAGACCTGGGACGAGGTCCGCGACGAGTTCCCGAACGAGGAGATCGAGCGGTTCGGCGCCGCCGACACCTCCGGGACGTACGACTACTTCATCGAGAGCATTCTGGAGGAGCGCGGTCACACTAGCGACTACCAAGCGACCGAGCAGGACAACTCGATCGCACAGGGCGTCTCGGGCAGCGAGTACGCGATCGGCTACTTCGGCTTCGCGTACTACTTCCAGAACCCCGATCAGCTCAAGGCGCTCGGGATCGACGACGGCAACGGGCCGGTCGAGCCGAGCCTCGAAACGGCGTCCAGCGGCGAGTACACTCCCCTTTCCCGGCCGCTGTTCACCTACCCGTCGATCGAGTCACTCGGCAAGGAGCACGTCGCCGAGTTCGCGCGCTACTTCGTCGAGCAGACGACCAACGAGGACCTCGTCGCCGGCGACGTGGGATACGTGCCCGCGACTGAAGAGACCCAAGAGGAGCAGATGGAGATCCTCGAGGACGCTATCGAGCGGGCGCAGGAGTAACGAGCGTTATGAACCGGTGTATTGATTTACGACAGCGTTCGATACTCGACCGGTTGTGACAGATAGTACCGAGAGTCCCGATCTCCAGCGTCGGAGCGGGCTCAGACGACTGAAGGAGGGAACCTACGGCGGGCTCTTCGCCGCGTGCGCGGCGATCACCCTGCTCACGACGGTAGCGATCTTCGTGACGCTGCTGTCGGACGCGGTGGTGTTTTTCCAAGAGATACCGATAACCGAGTTCCTGACCGGCACCAACTGGAGCCCGAACCCGGCCGGCGGCGGGCAGGCGTTCGGCATCATCCCCCTGCTGATCGGGACGCTCGTCGTGACGATCACGGCGGCGTTCATCGCGCTCCCCCTGGGGACGCTAACGGCGATTTACCTCAGCGAGTATGCGACCTCGAACGCGCGCTCGATACTCAAGCCACTCTTAGAGATCCTCGCTGGCATCCCGACCGTCGTGTACGGGTACTTCGCGCTGGTGTACATCACGCCGGCGCTGAAGGCGACGCTGTTCCCGAGTATGAGCACATTCAACGCGCTCTCGGCGTCGATCATGGTCGGTATCATGACGATCCCGATGGTGTCGTCGATCTCCGAGGACGCGATGAGCGCGGTTCCCGACGACCTTCGGCAGGCCGGGTACGGGCTCGGCGCCACGAAGTTCGAGGTGTCGACCGGGATCGTCGTTCCGGCCTCCATTTCGGGGATCTCTTCCTCGTACATTCTCGCGGTGTCCCGTGCCATCGGCGAGACGATGATCGTCGTCGTCGCGATGGGCGCGCAGGCGCGGATGCCGGCGGTTCGGGAGGCCGCCTTCGGGATCCCGATCGTCAACCCCGCCGATGTTCTCTTGGAGTCCGGGATGACGATTACCGTCGCAATGGTGCAGATCGCGGGCGGCGATCTCACAGGTGGGTCGATACCGTATGATTCGATGTTCGCGCTCGGCCTCACGCTGTTCGTGGTGACCCTCGTAATGAACGTGATCAGTGATATCATTGCACAGCGGTACCGGGAGGAGTACTAATGGCGACGGACAACGCGAACACGAGCGGGTTCGGTGAGGTGAGCCGGGTCCGAGGGATCGCCTTCGAGTACCTCTCGCTCGGTGCGAGCGTGATCGGGCTCGTCGCGCTCGGCGTGCTCCTCGTGTACGTCACGATCGACGCCTTCGACCTGGCGAACGCCAGCCCGGAGTGGCTGCTGACGTACTTCCTCGCCCTCGTCGTTCCATTCCTCGCGTTCTGCCTGTACAGCGTGAACGATCCGGCGGTGACTCGACGGTCCGTCGGCGCTCTCGGCGGCGGCCTCGTCGGTGTCGCGGCGATTTTCACCGCGATCGAGGCGTTCGTCGTGGCGATCCCGCGACTCAGCTGGCAGCTCGCGTACCTCTTCGTCGTCGCGATGCCGGTCACCGCGTATCTCGCGTACGTCGGGAGCCGCGGTCAGGTCGGCGCTGTCGGCTTCGGACTGGTGGGCCGACTCGTCGGCGGGGTCGCGATCGGACTCGCCCTGGGGACGCTGTTCTTGGTGCTCGACCCGCTGGTGTGGTTCCTCGCGTACACGCTGGGCGTCGTTCCGGCCGCGGCGCTGTACGCGTACGGCAGCTGGCGCTCGGTGCCGCGAGCGACGACTGCGGCGATCCCCTGTCGGACTCGTCGGGGTCGTCGCCGCGGTGTTCCTTCGGGGCGTTATCGCCACGTACCCGTCGAATCTCATCATCTACATCTGGACGCTGGCGGTCCCCATCGCGGTCGCCGGCGGGCGCATTGTCGCCGACCGCGGAAGCCAAGTTGCGGCGATCGCGACCGGCGGCGTGCCGCTCGCGATCGCGATCGCCGGCGGGTTCCTCGCCGGCGGCCTCGGCGTCCCCGGCCCCACCGTGCTGCTCGTCCTCATCACGGTCGGCGTGCCGACGGCGGTCTACGTTCACCGGGTGATCGATGTGGGCGACGGACTCGTCGGACTGGCGCTACCGGCCCTCCTCGTCGGTGGCGCACTCGTCGGCGCACTCGTCGTCGAGGCGTGGGGGGTTCCCGCGCCCGACCCGTGGCTCGACGCCGGGTACGTCACGGAGGCGCCGTCGAGTACTGCGATCGAGGCCGGACTCTACCCGGCGATCGTCGGCTCGGTGATCATCATCGCGCTGGTCGCGGTGCTGTCGTTCGTCCTCGGCGTCGGGACCTCCGTCTTCTTAGAGGAGTACATGCCCGGGAGCGGTATCCTCGGATCGCTGACGCGGCTGCTCCAGGTGAACATCGCGAACCTCGCTGCGATCCCGTCGGTGGTGTACGGGCTGCTCGGACTGGGACTGTTCGCCAACCTGCTCGGGTTCGGGCTGGGAACCGCGGTGACGGCCTCGCTGACGCTGTCACTGCTCATCCTCCCGATCACGATCATCTCTGCACAGGAGGCGATCCGGTCGGTCCCGGACGACCTGCGACGAGGGTCGGACGCGATGGGTGCGACCCGGTGGCAGACGACGAAGAACGTCGTCCTTCCGGAGGCGTTCCCCGGCATCTTGACCGGGACGATCCTCGCTCTCGGGCGGGCGATCGGCGAAACCGCGCCGCTCATCATGATCGGGGCGGCAACGACCGTGTTCAGCGCGCCGGACAGCCTCTTCAGCCGATTCAGCGCGATGCCGATGCAGATCTACGCGTGGGCGAACTTCCCGCAGGCCGAGTTCCGGTACGGGGTCGTCGCGGCCGGCGTGATCACGCTGCTGATCATCCTCGTTGGCATGAACGGAACGGCGATACTGCTGCGGAACCGCGCGGAGCGGGGAAACTAACATGAGTAACACAGAACCGAGCGAATCGCTCATCACGACGGACGTAGAGACCGGATCGAACGAGCAGACCGCGACGCCCGATCGGACCGCGGTCGCCGCGCGCGACCTGAACGTTTTCTATGGAGACGAACAGGCGATCGACGACGTGTCGATGGAGATACCCGAAAAACGGGTGACCGCGCTGATCGGTCCCTCCGGCTGCGGCAAGTCGACGTTCCTCCGGTGTATCAACCGAATGAACGACATGATCGAGATCTGCCGCGTCGAGGGGGAGGTGGAGTTCGGCGGCAAGAACGTATACGACGCCGACGTGGACCCCGTCGCCCTCCGCCGGAAGATCGGGATGGTGTTCCAGAAGCCGAACCCGTTCCCGAAGTCGATCCGCGACAACGTCGCGTACGGGCTGAAGATCCAGGGGTACGACGGCGACATCGACGAGCGCGTCGAGGAGTCGCTGAAAGGCGCTGCCCTCTGGGACGAGGTGAAAGACCAACTCGACTCCTCGGGGCTCGAACTGTCCGGCGGGCAACAGCAGCGGCTCTGTATCGCCCGGGCGATTGCGGCCGACCCGGAGGTCATCCTGATGGACGAGCCGACGTCAGCGCTCGACCCCGTCGCGGCCTCGAAGATCGAGGACCTCATCGACGATCTGGCGGAGGAGTACACGGTGATCATCGTCACCCACAACATGCAGCAGGCGGCGCGCATCTCCGACCGGACCGCCGTCTTCCTCACCGGCGGTCGGCTCGTCGAGTACGACGACACGACGAAGATCTTCGAGGACCCGGAAGAACAGCGCGTTGAAGACTACATCACGGGGAAGTTCGGATAGATGCCCCGCGAGAACTACCAGGAGCGGCTCAACGAGCTCCGGACCGACGTGGTCGCGATGGGAGATCTGGTTCTCGACCGGTACGAGACCGCCCTCCGCGCGGCCGAGACGGGCGACGACGACCTCGCCGACGAGGTCATCGGCGGCGATCACGTGGTCAACGACCGATACCTCAAACTGGAAGAGGAGTGTACGGAACTCCTCGCGCTCCAGCAGCCCGTGGCCGGGGACCTCCGGCTGGTGACGGCCTCGTTTAAGATCATCACTGATCTCGAACGAGTGGCCGACCTCGCGACGAACATCGCCGAGTACGGCGGCGAGGACGGCGGGATCCACCCGGCTGTCGACTTCCGCGGGCTTGGCGATGCCGCCGGTGAGATGGTCGCGGACGCGGTCGCGGCCTACGAGGCGTCCGATCCCGACGCCTGCCGGGAGATCGACACCCGAGACGACGACCTCGACGAGCGGTGTCGGCGAGCCAGCGAGGCGGTCGTCCGGGAGCTTCTCGAAGCGGACCGCGCCCGCATCGAGGCGAATGGGGCTCCAGAGGCGGACTCCGGCCACCTGGCCGACGCCCTCGACGACGTCTCCCGCGCCTTGCTGGCGATCCGCGACCTCGAACGCGTCGGCGACCACGCGGTCAACATCGCTGCCCGGACGCTGTTCATGATCGAGAGCGACGACGAACTGATCTACTGAGCGGCGGACGGCACGAGAACCGGAACGGGCGACGAGAAGCGACCCACCACGCGCCAACACCCATGACACAATCCACCGACACCGCGGACGACGAAGCGGCCGACACGACGACTACCCTCACGTTCATGTGCGTCCGCAACGCCGGGCGGAGCCAGATGGCGACGGCGTTCGCGGAGCGCGAGCGCGACCGGCGCGGCCTCGGCGACCGCGTCGAGATCGTAACGGGCGGGACGATGCCCGCGGACAGCGTTCACGACGTGGTCGTCGAGGCGCTCGCGGAGGTCGGTCTCGACGTGAACGGCCGGACGCCGCAGCACGTCTCCGACGAGACGCTCGCCGCGTCCGACTTCGCCGCCACGATGGGCTGCTCGACGCTCGAATTGGACGGCGTCGACACCGACGACTGGGACCTCGACGACCCGGGCGAGCGCCCGATCGAGGAGGTACGTCCGATCCGCGACGAGATCGAGCGCCGCGTGATCGCGGTCTTCGACGAGCGGTTCGGCGAGTACGACGGCGAGCAGTAGGTTGGACGGGGAGAACGAGATCCCTGCATCGGATCTGGTGTGGTACTGAAACTCGCTCGGGACGTTCCTCGCGTTGATCCGCGGCGTCCTCTTTATTTTCTCGCTCGGCGGGATAGTCGTCGACCGCGTCGGTCCGGCTCCGTGTCCGTTTCCGAAGTGAATGATCGTATCCGGCCGTCTCGGCCGGCACCTTCGCTGCGGTGATCCCCGTCGTCACCTGCTTCCCGCTCACGACGGTCGCAGGCTCGACTTCGGAGGGCCCAGTATGGGCGAATCAGCCGCTCTCGGTCGTCTTCGAGGCCTCTGTCATGTCGCTGGTCTGTTCATCTAACAGTTCGACGGTCCCGGTGTCCCCATTGACGCGAATCCGCTGTCCGTCGCTGATCACCTCCGTCGCATCGGCTACGGAGACGACAGCGGGAAGGCCGTACTCGCGGGCGACGAGCGCGCCGTGGGTCAAGCGTCCGCCGACCTCGGTGACCAGTCCGCCCGCGGTCGCGAACAGCGGCGTCCACGCGGGGTCGGACGACGGACACACGAGGATTTCGCCCGACTGGAGGGTCGTGTGCGCCGGATCGACGACGATCCGAGCCACGCCTTCGACGACGCCGGCGGAGACCCCGGTTCCGACCAGCGTGTGCTCGTCGACGTCCGTGCGTTCCACTCGAGGAATTTCGCCCTCGCTGGTGATGAGCGGCGGGATATCGATCCGGCCGTGCCGCTCGTGCTCCCGTTTTCGTACGGCGATGTCGGGGACCTCGCTGTCAGGGTCCTCGATGAGCGAGAAGAGTTCTCCTCTCCGGAGAAACCACACGTCGTTCGGGTCGTCGAGGGCGTCCTCGAGAACGAGATGCTCGCCCGCCCGCTGGATCGCCTCGTGCCACGCTGCGAACAGGTGTGCGACGGCGTGCTTCGGTTCGTCTCGGAGGTGAATGTGGCTTCGATACGTCCGGAGCAGATGACTCACGAGCGGCCCGCGGACGGGCCCGAGCAACCCTCGCTTGGCACTCGCTTGTAGCTCGTCGATCGCGGCCTGTGCCTCCCGTTTGCGCTCACGGAGCCGAGACTGGTGTGCGCCCGGTTTCTCGCCGGCAAGGTTCCCCCGGACGATGCCGAGCGGGGCTGAGGGGTCGTCGCGCCACCGGGGACGACTCGGATCGAACTCGCCGACGGCGCGGTGACCAAACTCGACGATAAACTCGTCGAACGCCTCAACAAACGCCTCGCTTCCGTCGACGGCGCAGACCGCTTCGTACGGCCGTCCGTCGAGTATCGCCTGTTCGACCGCCGGTGTCTCTCGTGCGATGTCTGCGATATTGCCGAGTGCCAGCGTCATTCTGGTGCCGACTTCGGCCTCGCTGCCTCTTGCGGCCGCTTCGACGATTGTGGCATCCGCGTCAGGGACCACCCATTCGATGACCGTCCCCGCGAGCGGTCCGATGACGACGCGCATCGACTTCGGTGACACTTCGGAGACGAACTCGGTCGAAAACCCCTCGAAGACGTTCTCGACCAACTCGGCCGGCTCGTCGTCCGCCAGAATATCGGCCGCCTGTTCCCTCGCCCACCCGTTGAGCTCGGTCACGAACTCGTCGATGCCTGCCGCCCCGCGAACGAACGGGGCGATCCCTTGCCAGAACAACCGAGCGAGAATCGGGAGCACGCTGGCGGCCGTACGGAGCAGTGCCGGGAGCGTTGCGAGCGACATATCGATATCGAACTCCCCGCGCCGCTCCGCGAGCAACTGTTCGGTCCCCTCGGCGGCTGACCGGCTCACTGCGGCGATCGTCTCGACGATGCCCTCACGCGTCTGGCGGAACCCGAGAAACGGTGTGATGTCCATGTATGCCCGCCCCTCGGTTCTGGTGATCCAGACGCGGTTGCTTCCCGTGAAGCCGTTCATCACCTCGCCGTAGACCGTCTCCCACAGGTCGAGTGCCAGTGGGGGCATCGGGTCAGTCATCGCCTGTCCGTGGCCGAGGCTGAGGTAGACGTGCAGTCGATCGTCATCTGGGCGAGGGACCGGTAGCGAGACGAGTGACGTGATCGGCCGGGACTGCAGAACGACGAACTCACCGTCGGCGAGCGCCCACTCGATATCCTGTGGCTCGCCGAACAACGCCTCGATCCGTTCACCGACATCGACGAGTGCCCGGAGCTGGTCGTCGGTGAGGACGCGGGTCTCTCGCCTGCCCATCTGTGTGTCTCTCGAGGTCGTACCCTCTTGGGTGAGCCTGAGTTCGGTCGCTTTTTCGCCGACTTCGTACTCGATGACTGCACCCGTTTCCCGGGCGATTCGCGCGTGGTCGGCGCTCACCTCGCCGGCGACGACCGTGTCGCCTAAGCCGTGCGTCGCGTCGACGGTCGCGACAGTTCGCTTCCCCGTCTCCGGGTCAGCGGTGAACAGCACACCCGCCGCGTCGGCGTCGACCATCTCCTGGACGACGACCGCCATCTCGACTTCGGTGTGTGAGATGCCGTTCCGTGCGCGATAGGCGACCGCCCGGTCGGTGAACAGGCTGGCCATGCAGCCGCGGACCCTGTCGACGATAGCGTCGGCAGTGACTCCGAGATGGGTGTCGTGCTGGCCAGCGAACGACGCCGTCGCGAGGTCCTCTGCCGTCGCCGACGAACGGACGGCATACGTCGTGCTAGCGTCACCGTCGAGCGCGTCGGCGATCGCACGCGTGATCGGTTCGCCGACCGGTCGATCGCGGATGAGCGACCGAATCTCGGTGGCTGTCGTCGCTAGTGCGCCGGAGTCACGGGAGTCGTGTGAATCGAGTTGCTTGATCGCTTCTCTGATCTCCGCGTCGTCCGTGACTGTCCGATACGCTGCAGTCGTCACAACAAACCCGGACGGGACCGGAAGTCCCGCATCAACGAGAACGCCGAGGTTCACACCTTTGCCGCCGGCGACACCGAGGTCGTCGGCCCCGAGAGAATCGAATCGGCGGACGTAGTGTGGTTGCGGGTTCTGCGTCATGCTCAGCTCTGTCGTGGATATCGGGGAGTCACCAACGTAACGGTTGTGCCGGTATCACTCGCCATCCCCTCTCGGGTCGGTTACACTCGGTCGCGGAACTCCCGGTCGGAACAGGTGCGCGCCACCGCACCGCCGCGGACAGTTCTAAATACCTCACCGCTCGCACGGATTCGTCACTCCGTCCGAACGCACACTTCGATACCGTCGGCGTCGGTGACTGCGATCCCGTCTTCTCGTTCCTCAACGACGAACTCGACATCGCCGTCGGCCGCGACCGCGTCGAGCCGTTCTCGCACCGCTTCCAAGGCGGCCGCGTCGGGGACGACCACCTCGAACCACGCGAGCCCGCGCCCCGCGGCCGGCGTCGTCCGCCCCTGCCACGTGTTCGCGCCGAGGTGGTGGTGGTAGTCGCCGGCCGCGACGAACCGGACGTTCGGGCCGGTCATCCCGACCTCGAAGCCGAGGCCGTCGACGTACACCGCCTCGAACGCCGACAGCGAGGTGACTTCGAGATGCATGTGACCCACGTCGGTGCCGGGCGGGACGCGGTCGACGAGGTCGCCGTCGGAGTTCGCTCCTCCCGCCGCCCCGGAGACGCCCTCGATGTCGAGCGGTTCGGTCGCCATCTGCACCGTCCCGTCGTCGTCGACGGGCCACTCCTCGCGGGGGCGGTCGCGGTAGATCTCCACGCCGTTGCCTTCGGGATCGTCGAGGTACAGCGCCTCGCTGACGAGGTGGTCGGAAGCGCCGTCGAGCCGCCACCGCTCTCGCACACGGGCCAGCCCCTCGCCGATCGCGGCGCGTGAGGGAACGCGGAACGCGGTGTGAAAGAGGCCGGCGTCGGTCCGACCCCGCTCCGGGCGATCGGGGTCTCGGTCCAAGACGAGCAGGATGGTCCCGTCGACACCGAGGGTCGCTCGGTCGTCGTCGCGGTCGAGGACCGCGAGGCCGACCACGTCGCGGTAGAACGCGGTCGTCTCGTCGAGGTCTGCGACCCGGAGCGCGGCGCGACCGATCCGCGTCCCGGCGGGGAGTCGGTCGTCGGACGGGGCGGGAGCGTCGAAATCCATGTGATTCGGTACCACCTCCGGCGCGTTCAACGCGTCGGTCGCGGAAGCCCGCGTCGCGCTCGCTCTCTCCCCGCCCGTCTACCCGCGGCGACGCGCCCCGAACCATCCTGAACGTCCGTTAGAATCAAACGGGCACGCGACGGAGAGTCTGGTATGAGCGCCGAACAGGAGACGCGAGCCGTCCGCTGTCTGGTCGCGAAAGTCGGACTCGACGGCCACGACCGGGGCGCACACGTGATCGCGCGGGCGTTTCGGGACGCCGGCTTCGAAGTCGTTTACTCCGGGCTCCACCGCGCGCCCGAGGAGATCGTACAGGCGGCGGTCCAGGAGGACGTGGACGTGCTGGGCATCTCCATCCTCTCAGGGGCGCACAACACGCTCGTTCCGAAGGTGATCGAGGGGCTCAAAAAATACGACGCGTTCGAGGACACCCTGATCCTCGTTGGCGGGATCATCCCCGACGACGACGAGACGGAACTCAAAGCGCTCGGCGTCGCCGAGGTGTTCGGGCCCGGCACACCGATGGAAGAGACGATCGAGTTCATCCGGAACAACCTCCCGGAGCGAGCGTAGATGGGCGGGTCGGACGCACCCGCGCTCAGCGACAGCGACGCCAAGCTCGTCGAGGACCTCCTCGCCGGGAGCCACCGGGCGCTCGCGCGCGTCATCACGCGTATCGAGAACCGTGCGGCCGGCTACCGCGGGATCGTCGCCGCACTCCACGAGCACACCGGCGGCGCGGACGTGATCGGGATCACCGGGGCGCCCGGGGCCGGGAAGTCGACGCTCGTCGACAAGCTCGCGGCCGCCTACCGCGACCGCGGCGACACCGTCGGCGTCGTCGCCGTCGACCCCTCCTCGCCGTACACCGGCGGAGCGGTACTCGGCGACCGGATCCGAATGGCGTCGAACGTCGGCGACATGGACGTGTTCTTCCGGTCGATGAGCGCCCGCGGCCAGCTCGGCGGGCTCTCGATGGCGACCGCGGACGCCGTGAAGGCGCTCGACGCCTTCGGGAAGGACGTTGTCATCATCGAGACGGTCGGCGCCGGCCAGAACGAGGTCGACGTGGTCCGCACCGCGGACACGGTCGCGGTGCTGGTCCAGCCCGGCTCCGGCGACGACGTGCAGACGCTGAAGGCCGGCATCTTGGAGATCGGCGACGTGTTCGTCGTCAACAAGGCGGACATGGACGGCGCGGAGCGCACCCTCGCCGAGCTAGAGGAGATGGTCCACCGGCGCGCGAGCCCGACGAAGGGACTCGACGGGGGGCATCACGGGTTCGAGGTCCCGGACCATCCGGACGACGGGGAGGGAGACGGGGACGACGGGGGGGGAGACGACGAGGCGACGGAGTGGACCCCCGAAGTGCTCCGGACCGTCGCGAACACCGGCGAGGGCGTCTCGGAGCTGATCGAGACGTTCGACGCCCACGCGGCGCACCTCCACGAGTCGGGCGCGATCGAATCGACGAAGCGCCGGCGCTACGCCGAGGAGATCCGCACGCTGGTCCGCTCGGACGTGGGCGCGCTGGCGACCGCGGAGATCGAGCGTCGAGGCGGGATCGACGCGCTCGCCGATTCGGTCCGTCGGCGGGAGACGGACCCGTACAGCCTCGCCGCGGAGATCGTCGACCCGATCGCGGAGTGCGTGGAAGCCGACGGAGGAGACGACGGTCGCCCGGAGCCCGTCGACCGCGACGCGACATGACGGTACGAGGCACGACGGACCCACGCTCCCACGAGATATAAGTCGCCAGCGGACCAACAGGTTTCCATGAAGCTCAGGAACCTCGCCGGGACCGCCCTCCTCGGCGTTGGCGCGATCGCCGCCCTCAACACCGGTCTCCGGTACGAGGGCGAGTTGGAGTCGCCCCTCGACGGCGACGATGGCACGTTCCGCTGGCGCGGGAGTGAATGTCGCGTACACCGAGGCGGGCGATCCTGACGACCCCGACCTCGTGCTCCTCCACGGCGTCAACGCCGCCGGCTCCGCGGGCGAGTGGCGCGAAGTGTTCGACGACCTGGCCGCGGAACACCACGTGTTCGCCCCCGATCTGCCGGGGTTCGGCCGCTCCGATCGTCCCCCGCTACGTTACTCCGCGGCGCTGTACGAGGATTTCGTCCGCGACTTCCTCGCCGACTTCGACGAGCCCGCCGTCGTCGCCTCGTCGCTGTCGGCGGCGTACGCGGCCGCGGCGGTCGACGAGGCGGGATCGACTGCGGACGGCGTCGAGGTCCGAGGGTTCGTCGGCGTCTGTCCGACGACCGTCGCCGGACCGAGCCCGCCGAAGTCGTGGCTCCGGGAGCTGATCCGGGCACCGCTCGTCGGCGACGCGCTGTTCAACGTTATCGCCTCGAAGCCGTCGATCCGGTATTTCAACGCCGACCACGGCTACGACGACCCGACGAACCCCAGCGACGAGTGGACCGACTACGAGTGGCGGACGGCCCACGTCGAGAACGCGCGATTCGCGCCCGCGTCGTTCGTCTCGGGGTACCTCAACAGCGACCTCGACCTCGCGGCCGCGCTCGCGTCGATGGACGCGGCGCCGACGATCGTCTGGGGGCGCGAGGCCGATGTGAGCCCGCTGTCCGACGGCCGCGACCTCGCCGACGCGTCCGGCGCCCGGCTCGTCGTCTTCGACCGCGCCAAACTGCTGCCGCACGTCGAACATCCGGAGCGGTTCGTCGAGACCGTTGAGGAGAGTCTCGTCGCGAGCGCAGCGGTGTGATCGGTCGGCGTTCGCTCTGAACGTCGGGAGGGAAACGGTCCGGCCGGGGGCACCGCGCTCACTCGTCCCGGCGAACGTACAGCGTCTTCTCGCAGACCGCGTGGACCGTCCCGTCGTCGTCGACCAGCGAGACGAGGTACTCGCGGTCGGTCGACTCGCCGGGCGAAAGCTCCTTGCGGATCGTCTCTATCTCTCCGTCCGTGAGCGCGAACTCCGCGTACAGCGTGTCGCGGCCGGGTTCGAGGAACTCGATCGCGGCCGACTTGTCCCAGACGGTGAAGTCGTCGCCGAGCGTCCGGCGGAGCATCGTCATGTAGACGGGGTCGACCGCGCCGTAGAGGCTCCCGCCGAAGATCGTGCCGACCGCGTTGCGCGTCCGCCAGTTGAACGGGACCCGGATCCGTATGTACCGCCAGTCCGCAGCGATGTGGTCGACCCGAGCACCGGTGCCGCGGTAGGCGGGCAGGAGGTTGAACCCGTGGCGCCACAGCCGGGTGCGGAGGCTCTCCGCCGGCGGGTCCGCTCGGAGGGGCTGGGTGTCCGGATCGCGGTTGACGCCGGTCGGGGAGTCGGTCACATCGGATGGAGGCGACGCCGCGGGCAAACCCGTGTCGGAACCGGCGACAACGTGTGGCCGGTTGTCCCAGCCGATGCTCTCCATCCGCCCCGCCGCGTCCGACGCCGCCCGCCCGAAACGGGTATCCGCGCGCGTCCGCAACCCGACACCGATGGAGTGTGACAGGTGCGGAGACGACGCGATCCACCACGCCGCCTACTCCGGGGCGCACCTCTGTGGCGACCACCTCCGCCGGTCGGTCGAGAAGCGCGCGAAGCGCCGGATCCGCGAGGACACCCTCCTCGACCCGGACGCGACGCCGGACGACCCCGACCGCTGGGTGATCGGCCTCTCGGGCGGGAAAGACAGCGTCGCGCTGACGCAGATCCTCGACGACGTGTTCGGCAAGGACCCCCGCGTCGAGATGCTCGCGTTGACGATCCACGAGGGGATCGAGGGGTACCGCGACGAGAGCATCGACGCCACGATCGAGCTCACGGAGGACCTCTCGATCCGCCACGAGGTCGTCTCCTACGAGGAGGAGTTCGACGTGCAGATGGACGACGTGGTCGAGAGCGACCCGGAGAACATGGCCGCCTGCGCGTACTGCGGCGTGTTCCGGCGGGACCTCCTCGAAAAATACGCCGCCGAGTTCGACGCCGACAAGCTGCTCACCGGCCACAACCTCGACGACGAGGCCCAGACGGCGATGATGAACTTCCTCGAAGGCGACGTGCGACAGGTGGCGAAACACTTCGACGCCTCGCTCGGCCCTTTCGACGAGCGCGGGGGGACCGACGCGTTCGTCCCGCGCGCCAAGCCGCTCCGCGACGTGCCCGAAAAGGAGATCGCCTTGTACTGTCACGTCCGCGACCTCCCGACGCACATGGCGGAGTGCCCCCACTCCTCGGAGGCGTACCGCGGCGAGATTCAGTCGACGATCCACGACCTCGAAGAGAACCACCCCGGCGCCCGCCACTCGATCATGGCCGGCTACGAGGAGCTGTCCGCGCTCGCCGCCGAGGCGTACCGCGAGGGCGGCGACGCCGCCGCCGACTCGCCCGACCTCGGCGAGTGCGAGCGCTGCGGCTCGAAGACGAGCCGCGACGTCTGCCGGAAGTGCCGGCTGCTCGAGTCGATCGAGGCGGCCTGAGTCGGCCGAACCGAATTACCGCACGGAGTCCACCTGTCCGAGCAGGTCGAGCTGGTGGGTGAGGTAGACGAGCTCACCGTCGTCGACCTGTTCTCGACGACGCGCGAGCCACTCGTCGAGCTCGGCGGCCGGATCCTCGGCGGGGTCCCCCGGCGTTACACCGATCGCCGCCGACTCCCCCACGGTCCCGTCGATCACCTCACCGACCGCTTCCTCCACGGTGTCGAGGATGTACCGGAGGAAGAACGCCTCGTCGCCGGGGTAAGGGGACTCGAAAGCGGGTTGCTCGCCCGTCTCCGCGCCCGCGACCGGCCGGACCACCCAGTCCGAGCCGGCGACGCCGAGGAGCGAGGCGCCCTCGATTCGCCGGAGCCGCGCGAGGGCGTCGCCGCCGGTGCGGCTGCTCCCGCCGGGTTTGGCGTCCATGTGCGCGTGGTACCGGCGCTCGATCGTCCGGTCGGCCGGATGCGACGGGCGGAACCGGGTCCCGCCGTCGAACGTGATCGGGAAGTAGTAGGTTCCGCCGGGCGCGAGCGCGCCGAGGAGAGTTTCGAGCCCGTCCAGATCGAGAACATCGAGCAGCGCCATCCCGATCAGGGCGTCCCACTCGCCCGCGTGCGCCTCGGCGTACGCGACCGCGTCTGCGGCGACCGCCTCGACCGTGACCGTGCGCGCGTCGGTCTCGACGAGGAGCGCGTCGGTCTCGCTGTCTCCGACCTCCCCGACCTCCCCGACCTCCCCGACCTCCCCGACGGAGACCGGCTCGTTCCGATCTGCCGCCCACTCCCGGAGGAACCGGTCGAGCCCGGCGAGCGTCCCCGCGTCGCGGTCGACGGCGACGTACCGCGTCTCGCCCGGCGGCAGCAGTTCCCAGTCGATCAGGCGGGCGATCATCGTGCCGATGCCAGCCCCGGCTTCGAGGACGCGAAGCGGTCCCTCGGCCACTGCGGCGCGGTCGGCGAGTCGCTCTCGAAAGAGTCCGACGAGCCGCCGGTCGAGCGCCCGATCGTCGACCGTGCGCTTCGCCCGGAGGTAGCGCCGGAAGGCGGTGGTCTCTGCGTCGGTGCTGGGATTGTCGTCGCCCGTCACGTCGCCACCTCCGGCTCGACGGGGTCGGGCGCGTCGGCGACATCAGCGAGCAGCCGCCTGACCCGGGCCGTCGACTCCGCCCAACTCGGGTGGCGCTCGTACCGCCGTCTGGCGGCGCGACCCATCGCCGCGAGTCGGTCGGGGTCGGTCGCGAACTCGTCGAGCGCGCGGGCGACGGCGACGGGGTCGTCCGGATCGACGAGAACTCCCGTCTCGCCGTCCGCGACCGTCTCGATCGCGCCGCCGGCGCGCGAGGCGATCGCCGGCAGGCCGAAGCTCATCCCCTCCAGGTAGACGATCCCGAACCCCTCGTACCGGGAGGGGACCGCGAGGACGTGGCTCTCACGGAGGGCCTCGGCCAGCTCGGCGTCCGACAGTCGGCCGGTAAAACGCACGCGCTCGTCGAGCCCGCGCTCGCGGACCAGCCGCCGGACCTCGGCGACGTGTTCCTCGTCGACGGCCCGGCCCACGACGGTGAGCTCGATGTCGGCGTCCGCCAGAGCCACCGCCTCGACGAGCGTGTCGAGCCCCTTTCGCGGCTCGATGTTTCCGACGAAAATCGCACCCAGCGGACGATTCCGTGCCCGCGACGCGATTTCGGCGTCGTCGATAGCGGGATCGAACCGGTCGCCGGCGGGCGGGGCGACGACGGTCGAGTCGCGGGCGACGCCGAGGGCTGCGACCGCGTCGCGGGTCGCCGCGCTGTTGCAGACCACGCCGTCGACGGTCGCGAGGTACCGGCGCTCGACCGCGCGGTACAGCGGTGAGAGGCGACGGGGCTCGCTCGCGCGCAGGTGGTGGACGATACTCACGATCGGGTACGGCAGGTCGCGGTTGGCGAGAAGCAGTGAGGGGTGCGCGAGCTCGTCTTGGAGCATCACGTCGACGTCGACGCGGAGGCGGTCCCCGAAGTCGGGAAGCGCGTTGTCGAGCAGCCCGCGCGGGTACGTTCGCCACGGGAGTTCGACGACCTCCACGGTGTCGCCGGCCCGGCGGAGGCCCTCGACCAGCTTCCGGTCGTAGCGGAACCCCCCGGACTGCTCGGCGAGGCTCCCGTACAGCGCGAGCCCGACCCTCATACCGGCGCATCGTAGGTCGCGGCGGCCGCGTCGTCCTCCCAGACCGTCACGGCCAGTTCGCCCACGGTCTCGTCGGTCACCGCGTCGGTCACGCGCTCGAAGATCACGCGGGCGAAGCGCTCGACGCTGGGGTTGTCTCCCTCGAACTCGGGGAGATCGTTGAGCAGTTCGTCACGGTAGCGGTCGGCGAGGTCGGCGAGCGCCGCCTCGGCGTCGTCGATGTCGACGAGGTAGTCGTACTCGTTCAGCTCGGGGCCGCGGAAGGTCAGCTCCACCTCGAAGCGGTGAGAGTGCGGCACGCCCTCGGGCCCCGGATCGGGGACCGTGAGGTAGTGTTGGGCCACGAAATCGGTTAGGACCGTCGTCGCGTACATGGGCCGATCCACGGACGCGACGCACCTAAATCCGGAGGGCTGCGGTAGAGAGGGGCGGGGAGTCGCCGTCACAGGTAGCCGAGCGCCTCGAGCCGCTCGCGCTCGCCCGTCTCGCCGTGGACCCGACCCACCGGCAGCGGCTCCGGCGGGTCGAGTTCGGGATCGAGGATCCCGCGGTCGACGCCCGTCGCCTCCGCCCACGGGACGGCGAGGAGGGCGGGCACCGGTGTGTGCATGGGGTGCCCGTACAGCCCCCACTCGCCGAAGAGGTTGCCGTGGTCGGCGGTGACCGCGACGCGCCCGTCGACGTTGTCGAGGAGCGTCGCCACTTCGCTAAGCACGTGCCGAAGGTTCGCCTCGTAGGCCCGCCAGACGCGCTCGGTCGAGACCTCTCCGCGCCGGAGCGACACCCACGGATTCCCGTCGTTGCTGTGGCTTCCGGTCCGAGCCAGCCCGTCGTCGCCGTCGAGCGGGTCAGGGACGAACGGGTGGTGCGGCTGCATGTAGTGGACGACGAGCCGCTCGGGGTCGCGCTCGCGGGCCAGCGCGACGGCGCGATCGGTGACCGCCGCCGCCGGCACGGTACCGAGGTCGTCGTCCCAGGCGTACTTCCACACCTCGTCGAGCGCGGCGAACGCGGTGGCGTCGAGGTAGCGATCGGTCCACGTGTTGCCCGTCACCATGACGGTCCACGGTGTCTCCGGGTGGTTCACGAACGTGTTCTCCAGCCACTCCGAGGAGGAGCTGCCGACCGATCGGACCGTCTCAACGTGACCGAAGAAGTCGAAATCGGACGCGATCGAGCGCAACAGGTCGGCCCGGCAGGCGTCGAGGACGACGAGAACGTCCCACTCTCGGTCGAAGACGTTCGTCCCGTAGTCGAGCCGCCGCCCGACGGCCTGCAGCCCGCGCAGGTAGGCGGTCCCGAGGCGGCTCATTCCCGGCTCTCGTCTCACGGCCGCCGTTCGGACCGCGTCGACTAAAACCGCACCGGCGAGGCGGTCGACGAGTCGCCGGGACACCTATACGTCTCGCCGCCTCGGTACGACCGTGAACTGTCTGTTCGTGGGAGCGGGGTCGATCGCGCCGGAGTACGCCGCCGGCCTGTCTGGGAGTTCACTGTCGCTGGCCGGCGTCGTCGACCTCGACGCGGACCGCGCTGCAGCGCTCGCCGCGGATCACGACTGCCCGTCGTTCACGGATCTGGAGACGGCGCTTTCGGCGGTCGACGCGCCGCTCGTGGTGAACCTGACGAGCCACGCCGCCCACGCGCCGGTGACGCGGACCGCGCTGGAGGCAGACCGTCACGTCTACTCGCAGAAGCCGCTCGCGCTCGACGCCGACGAGGCGAAGGCGCTGGTGGCGCTCGCCCGTGAACGCGACCTCGGACTGGGCTGTGCGCCCGGGACGCCGCGAGCGCCCTCCCAACGCCGCGCGGGTCGACTCCTCGCCGACGGTCGGCTCGGCCCGGTGGGACTGGGGTACGCCCACGCCCACGTCGGCCGCGTGACCGACTGGCACGACCGCCCCGACTCCTTTCTCGAAATCGGACCCCTGTACGACGGCGCGGTGTACCCGCTCGCGCTGCTGGCCTCGTGGTTCGGGCCCGTCGAGCGCGTTCGCGTCGCCGACGCTCTCGACGTCTGGCCCGAGCGGGAGGACCGACGACCGTCGACGCCGAGCCACGTCGAGGCGACGCTAGCGTTCGCGGCGGGTCCGACGGTCAGGCTGACCGCGAGCTTCTACGCGCCCCACCGGAGCCGGGAGTTCTACGGGCTGGAGCTCCACGGCGACGACGGCTCGCTGTACCTCAAGGGAACCGGCGCGATGGAGACCGGCCGCGATCACGTCCGGTTCGGCCGCGTCGGACGGGAGTACGTGAGCGCGCCGCCGACCTCTCCCGAGGAGCCGTACGAGTACGTCGGCGCCGTCGAGCGCCTCGCCGCGACGATCGAGGCGGGCTCGCCGTCCCGGGCCGGCGGCCGCCGGGGCGCCCACGTCGTCGCCGTCTGTAACGCGATCGAGGCGGCCG
>Ga0065697_1000702_pt1 | contig 22583 bp, 28 predicted proteins | sample AntLakMe24m_08um_FD_59086 | JGI IMG/M metagenome (GOLD analysis project Ga0065697, IMG submission 59086) | Hypersaline microbial communities from Antarctic Deep Lake - 24m 0.8um v2 (version 3) | ecosystem: Environmental > Aquatic > Non-marine Saline and Alkaline > Hypersaline | place: Deep Lake... | reverse complement strand
ACTACCACGGCTCACATCAGATTTCCTCTTACGCCGGAGCGCAGGGGGCGAAATCCTCATCTTCGCGGATCTGATTGTACCCTCCGATGGGCTATAAACCCATCGAAGCGTTTCAGATCCAGCGAAACCGGACCGGGTTGAACGGCCCGAGTTCGCAGGTGCGTTCTTCGCATTAGTCACGATGGCCGGGTTGTATTTAACCCCGTCGAACCATCGGAGCTTCGTCATGCGGTTTCATGACGTGGGAGTGTGAACGAGCGGATAGCTATGTGGATAGGGGCGACAAAAAACGCATCTGGCCTCGAAGGCTACTCGTCGTCGATGTACTCGATCCCCTGTTTCGAGACGTTCGCCTTCGTGATATCGTCGAGATCGTTGAGCCAAAACTCGTCGGCGGCGTCGTCGACCTCGGGGGCGCTGTCCTTCCAAGCCCAACCCTCGTACTCATGAACCTTCTGGGTCCCCTTCTCGCGGAGGCGGAGCGTGATCCGCTCTGCCTCTTCCTCCGAGGGGGCGGGCTCAAGCGTACGGGCAGCCTTGAGCGCGGCCTGGCGGGGCATATTACCGGAGAACTCACTCGGTTCCGATCCGTCTTCCTCTCGAAGGGCAAAGTTTCGCTTACCGTCTTCACGTACCATGGTTTATCCTCCATGCGAACCCAACACACAGTCTGTAATAAATATATCGGGCAAATGAAAGCTGATCTGCAAAACATTTATATATTAACTCCGTACGGGCTAGCGGTTTCGAGTGATTTACGAGCCAATATGGGAGTCGGTCGACGGTCGGAGGACAGATCGCCCGTTCGAGATGAAGCGTTGATCGGTCGGAGCGTTGCACGAACAGCGTCGACAGAACAGGCGAGATCGCTCCTGTGCGGGTAAACAACACTTATGTGTCTGCTATGGCGAAGTTTGACCAGTACAACCGCGATGGTCCGTAAAAAGAAGCTCAGCCCCAGTGGCGCCAAGGACGACGAGGGGGAGTACCACAACGTCCACGTGAACCTCCACGAGGACGAGCTTGCCGTCGCCGGAATGGATATCGGCGACGAAGTGTTCGTTCGGGTCCGAGACGGAAAGATAATCATTCAGAAGGCCGATTCCAGCCCGGAAGATCTTGAACACGACTTCTGAACCAGCTCGTATTTTTCCATAGTACTCACTTTTAAAGGCCGGACTGGGACACCGAGTTAGTCGAGGTGTGCGCGAGCTACCCTTGCGACGGCGGTCGGCGGATTGATGCCCGTGCGTGACGAGACCGAAACGATGGGCGCGTACGATCTCTTGAAGCCGGCACTGTTCGGACTTCCCCCGGAGACGGCACACGGGCTGACACACCGACTGTTACGTGCGGTGCAAACCACACCGGTGACTGAACACCTCCACAGCCGGTTCTCCGTGAACGATCCTCGTCTGCGCGTTGAGGCATTCGGGAACGAGTTTCCCAATCCCGTGGGCGTCGCGGCCGGCTTCGACAAGAATGCTGAGGTCCCGCGCGGCCTCGCAGCGCTGGGGTTCGGTCACGTCGAGGTCGGCGGCGTCACCGCTGAGCAACAGCCGGGGAATCCGCGACCGCGACTGTTTCGGCTGCGCGAGGACGAAGCTCTCATAAACCGGATGGGGTTCAACAACGAGGGTGCCGACATCGTCGGCGAACGGCTCGATCGGGAGCCGCTGCCGGAGATTCCGGTTGGAATCAACATCGGGAAGTCGAAGTCGACACCCCTCGCCGAGGCCCCCGAGGNCTATCTATATACCTACGAGCGCGTGGCGGACGCCGGCGACTACTTCGTTGTTAACGTCTCCAGCCCGAACACGCCCGGTCTCCGCGAACTGCAGAACCGCGCGGCGTTAGAGGAGATACTTGGCACTCTTACGGACGCGGGCGCCGATCCTCTCCTTGTAAAACTCTCCCCGGACCTCCCGGAGCCAGCAGTCGAGGACGCGCTCGGAGTCGTCGACGATCTCGGTCTCGACGGCGTCATCGCAACCAACACCACGACATCGCGTCCGAACTCTCTAAAAAGTCCCCAGCAGGCTGAGCGCGGTGGACTCTCGGGGAAGCCGATAGAGCCGATCGCCACGGAGCGGGTCCGGTTCGTTGCCGAGCGCACCGACGTTCCGGTGATCGGGGTCGGCGGAATCTCGGACGCGAAGGGTGCCTACGAGAAGATACGGGCGGGCACGTCCCTCATCCAGTTGTACACAGGGCTCGTCTACGAGGGGCCGGGCCTCGCACGCGACATCAACGGGGGGGTCCTCGATCTCCTCGATCGGGACGGCTTCGACTCGGTCGAGGCCGCTGTCGGCGCGGATCTATAGCCGGACCGCGCAGGGAGGTTCTACGCCTCGTTACGGACGATAACGACCACGTCGTCCGCCTCTAACAGCTCGCCGTCGCCCTGGTACTGTCGCTCCTCCTCGATCGCGAACTCCTCCTCGACAAGCGTAACACCCGTAACGTGGAGCTCCTCGCCGTCGATCTCGTACTCCTCTTTCGCGAGCGCCGCCTCGATGTCCCCGACCTGATCACCGTACTTCGGCCCAACGGTGGCGTAGTCGAGGTCGATCCCGGTGATCACCGTCTCGACCGGGGCGTCCTCATCGGGATGGACGGTAAGGTCCGCAACATGCATCACGCCCGTGATGTCCTCCTCAAACCCGCGGACATCGGCGTACACCTCGACGGCATCGAGCTCGGCGTTCAGCGGGAGCTGGTTCTTGCTCTTGTACTTTCGGAGGGCACCGACGACTGCCGTGGCGGCCGCACCAGCCTCGTGGTCTGCCTCCAGACCGAGCGGCTCGGGCCAGTCGGCGAGGTGGATCGAGTCGCGCGCGCCGTCGGCGACGGCGGCGTCGACCGCGTCGGGGTCGCTCGCTCCATCGGCGTACATGTCGTGCCAGAGCTCTTCGGTAACGTGCGCGAGCAGCGGGGCAAAACAACTTCAGGAACCGCCGGTGTGCCGTCCGGAGCGTGTACGCCGCGGCGTCGTCCTCGCGCTGTTTGACGATCTCGAGGTAGTCGTCACAGAACGTGTTCCAGAAGAAGCTCCGGAGTTCGTCGCGGGCCTTCGAGAACGCGCGATCCTCGAAGAGCCCAGTGAGTCGCTCGATTCGGTCGTCGAGCTCGGCGAGCAGCCAGCGGTCGAGCTCTCGGAGGTCTTCGTCGGCCGGCGTATCCGGGTACGGCTCCGGCGCCAGCGACTCGACGAGCTTAGAGGCGTTCCACAGCTTGCGGATCAGCTTCTCGCCCGCGCGGAGGTCCTTCTCTTTGAACGGGAAGTCGTCGCCGACGGCGGTCCCGGCGGCCCAGTAGCGCGTGGCGTCGACCGGGAACTCCGCCAGCACCGCCTCCGGCTCGACGACGTTACCGACGGACTTCGACATCTTCTCCCGATTCTCGTCGAGGACGTGGCCGTTGATCATCGTCTCCTCGAACGGAACCTCACCGGTGTGCTCGTAGCACTTCACCAGCGTGTGGAACAGCCAGAAGCTGATGATATCGTGGCCCTGTGGTCGGAGGTCGAATTGGTACAGTTCGGGGTGTTCCATGGTGAACTCCCCGGCGTCCTCGTCCCAGTCCCAGCCGGCGTTGATGAGCGGGGTCAGGCTGGAGGTGGCCCACGTGTCGAGCACGTCGTCTTCAGGTTCGAACTCGTCGTGGCCGCACTCGGGACAGGCGTCGACCGGCGGGTCGTCCGAGAGGGGGTCGACGGGCAGGTCGGCCTTCTCGGCGACGACGATCTCCCCGCAGTCCTCGCAGTACCACACCGGGAACGGGATGCCCGAGGAGCGCTGACGAGAGATGAGCCAGTCCCACTGGAGCCCCTCGACCCAGTGCTCGTACCGGGTGAACATCTTCTCCGGAGACCACTCCATCTCCCGGCCGATCTCGAGGTACTCGTCGGTCTTGTCGAGCATCTCGACGTACCACTGCTCGGTGACGAGGAACTCGACGCTCGTCCCGCAGCGCTCGTGAACGTTGACGGTGTGGGTGATATCGCGGCGGTCCAGCAGCGCGCCCGCCCCGTCGAGGTCTTCGACGATAGCCTCGCGGGCCTCGTCTGCGTGCATCCCTTCGTACCCCTCGGCGACGTCGGTCATATGTCCGGACTCGTCGATAGCGACCCGGAGGTTCAGGTCGTGGACCTGGTACCACTCGATATCGTTCTGGTCGCCGAACGTACAGCACATCACGATGCCGGAACCCGTCTCCATGTCGACGCGCTCGTCGGCGATGATCGGCACCTCGTGGCCGAACAGCGGGACCTCGGCGGACTCACCGACGAGGTTCTGGTTCTCGTCGTCGTCGGGGTGGACGAAGACGGCAACGCACGCGGGGAGAAGTTCGGGGCGCGTCGTCGAGATGACGAACTCCTCGGCGCCGTCATCGGTTGCGTCGCCTCCGACCACGGGGAAGGCGATATCGTGGAAGTGGCTGGCCTGCTCGTCGTCCTCGGTCTCGACCTGCGAGATGGCGGTCTCGCACTCGGGACACCAGATCGCGGGCGCCTTCTCGCGGTACTCGCGACCCTGATCGTACAGGTCGAGGAACGACAGCTGGGAGATGCGCTGGACGCGCGGCTCGATCGTCTGGTAAGTGTGGTCCCAGTCGACTGAGACGCCGAGCGACTGGACGTTCTCGGTGAACTGCGCCTCGTACTCGGCACAGACCTCCCGACATTTCGCCTGGAACTCCCGGCGTTCGAAGTCCTGGTGGCGGATATCGAGTTCGTCCTCGGTGAGCCGCTCGGAGGCGATACCGTTGTCGTCGTAGCCGAACGGGAAGAACGTCTCTCCACCGTTCATGCGCTCGAATCGGGCGACGAAGTCCTGGAGGGTAAAGCCGTACAGGTGGCCCATGTGGAGGCTCCCCGATACCGTCGGCGGGGGCGTGTCGATGGAGAAGACCGTGTTCGGATCGACCGGGTCGTCGTCGGGGTAGGCGTACGTCTCCTCGTCGACCCATCGCCGCTGCCACCGCGGCTCGACGGTGTCTGGGTCGTACTCACCACTGGGCATTTCACACTCACGTTCCGCCGGTTCCCCCTTAACGGCCTCGGTTGTGTGGGGCAGGATTGCGCGATCAGCTACGGTCGGGTACCGTCAGACCCGATCGTCGAGGTCGTGTTCGGCGGCCATCTTCGACGCCTCCGTTGCGAAGCGCTCGATCTCGTCGGCCGGGCTCTCGCCGAGCGCATTCTCCTCGACCTCGCGGCCGGCGGTGACCCCGTCGCCCGTGACGAGTCGCTGTTCGGCCAGTTCCTTCGTGTGCATCCGCTCGCCGTCCTCCGTGGCGTAGGTGAGCCGCACGAGCCCCTTCGAGTCGAACTGCCGATCGACGAGCCAGACCGTAGTCATACGCGGCGATCCGTGCCTGCGACGCTTAAAAAGGACGGTCGCGGCGGGCGCAGCGCTCAGCGACGGGGTTCGATCTCGACGATTGCGGTTGGCGCGTGCCTGCGAGCAGGCCATCGGCCCGCGAGCAGCACGCGCGAGGGACGCGGCGAACGCGAGCGGCGAAGCCGCGAGCCGTGAGCCGTGAGGGTGGGGCTTTGGAGGCGTTCACCACGCAGGATCCGATTGCGTATAACCGAGGCTGGGGCTTTGAGGATGGCCGAGTTTGGAACGATAACGTGCCGATAACCGTTTCGGCCCGCGACCGATCAGTCACGCGATTCGATCGGATTCCGGCACACCTCGTCGCCAGCGCTTTGTACCGCCTCGTCGAACCGAGAGGCATGCGCGTGAAGTTCGATCGTGACACCTGCGTCGGAATGTACCAGTGCGTCGCCGAGTGGGACGCCTTCGAGAAGAACCTGAACGACGGGAAAGCCGACCTACGGGGGGAGTGAAGAGGAGGACGAGGACGTGTTCGTCGTCGAGGTGCCCGACGGCGAGGAGTTCGACGCGAAGTTCGCGGCGCGGGTCTGCCCGGTCGACGCCATCGAGGTCTACGACGACGACGGCGAGCAGGTGGTGTGAACGGCTTCAGATTTTGCTTATAAATAGCGGCTGGCAGAACGACTGCGACAAACATCTTCAAAGCCCCAGCCGCGACGGCTCGCGTGACTCGCTGCGCTCCTCGTCACTCGTTCCACTCGTTCCTGCGGTGCTTACGTCGTCAAGCGTCGCCCTCGCGACTGCCCCTTTGAGTCCAACCCGCCCGCGACCGCGCCTCTCACCTCCCCAGCCTCGTCGGTCACTCGTCGCTTCGCTCCGGGCGACCGACTCCCTCGCACCGTCGGTTCGCGGCTCAGAGAGCCCCGAATCGGGGCGCGCCAAAATGAATAATTAGCAAGAGTGTCAGTCTGACCCGCTTCCGTTTATAAGCGCTCAGCTAGGTCCTCGGNGAAGTACGTGATGATCAGGTCCGCGCCCGCGCGCTTGAGCGACAGCAGCGACTCGTGAGCGGTCGCTTCCAAGTCGAGCCACCCCTTCTCCGCGGCCGCGTGCAGCATCGCGTACTCTCCGGAGACGTTGTACGCGGCGATCGGGTGGTCGAACTCCCGCCGGAGGTCGCCGACGATATCGAGGTACGGCAGCCCGGGTTTCACCATCAGCACGTCCGCGCCCTCCTCGGCGTCGATTCGAGCCTCGCGGAGCGCCTCGCGACGGTTCGCGGGGTCCATTTGGTAGTGGCGACGGTCGCCGAACGCGGGCGCACCGTCGGCCGCGTCGCGGAAGGGCCCGTAAAAGGCGGACTCGTACTTGACCGCGTAGCTCATCAGCCCTACGTCCGCGTGGCCTGCGGCGTCGAGCGCCTCGCGAATCGCGCGGACCTGTCCGTCCGTCATCGCCGAAGGCGCGACCATGTCAGCGCCCGCATCCGCCTGCGAGACGGCGGTCTCCGCGAGCAACTCCAGCGTCTCGTCGTTTTTTCACCGTGAGCGTCGGGTCCGTCTCCGCCGACTCCTCGATCACGCCGCAGTGGCCGTGGTCGGTGTACTCACAGAGGCAGACGTCGCCGATCACGTAGGCGTCGGTCTCGGCGGTGATTCGCCGGATCGCGCGCTGGACGACCCCGTCCTCCGCGTACGCGCGCGTGCCCTCGGCGTCCTTCGACTCGGGGATGCCGAAGACGATGACGGCCTCGACGCCGGTCTCGCGGACCTCCTCGACTCGGGCGACCGCCTCGTCGACGGGGACGCGCTCGTGGCCGGGCATCGTCTCGATCGGTACGCGCTCGTCGGTCGTCGCGTCGACGAAGACGGGGGNNACGAGGTCCGACGCCGACAGCGAGGTCTCGCTGACGAGCGAGCGAGCGCCGTCGGTACGGAGCCGCCGCGGCCGGTCCGTTGGGTGCATACCCGAGCGTTGGCTTCGAGCCGTCTTTTATTGATTCGTCCGCGGCGAATCAGCTGACAGACGAGCGCGGACGCGAGAGAGAAGACTACCGACGAACGGCAAGAAGCCGCAGACAGCAAAAGCCGCAACCGATCGCTACTCCGACGATTCGATATCGATCTTGTCGCGGAGCGAGGCAAGCTCGTCAGACTCGGCGAGCTCTTCGACGCGCGCCTTGAAGTGCTCCTCGCAGAGGCCGACGACCACACCGCTCTGCTCGGCCTCGTAGGCGGCCTCCCGTTCGCAGTAGTGACACCGCATACCCGACACTCTGTCGGGGGCGGGCTTAACCCTGTTCGTCAATCGGAAAAGTCGGAAATCCCGATGCCGTTAGGGCGACTCGGCGATCGGGTTCGGCAGCCGCTCCCGAACTGGCGCGAACGCCTCCGCCGTCAGTCCCGCCTCGCCGAGAGTGCGTTCGTGCGCGTCGGTACCGCCCGTCAACAGGAGATCGCTCTCGGCAGCGACCCGCTCGACCAGTGCGTCGTCGACCGCGCGCCCGTAGGGGTAGAACCGCTCCACTGCGTCCAGTTCGCGGGCCACGTCGAGCGCGGCGCCCACGTCGTCGTACCGGAAGGGATGTGCGAGCCCGACGAGCGCGCAGGCGTCCCGGAGGAGTTCGACGCCGCGCTCCAGTTTCGTTACCTCGCGCGCGACGTAGCAGGGACCGTCGTTCCCGATTAGCTCGTCGAAGGCGCCTGCGTAGTCGTACGGCGCCGACGACTCGTCGATCGCGCGGGCGATGTGCGGACGCCCGAGTCCGGAGCGAGGCTCGACCCCGAGATCGACGCCGAGCCGGTCCTCGACCGCGTCGACGATCGCGGCCCCTCGCTGCTCCCGGTCGGTCTGCAGCCGCTCGATCTCGGCGTCGAGCGCCTCGGTGTGTCCGACCGCGTAGCCGAGGAGGTCGAGCCGCTCGAAGCCGGCGTCGACGCGGAGTTCGATCCCGCGGACGACCCGAAGGTCGTCGCGCTCGACGACCGGTGCGCTCAGGTCCGGGTGCACGCGGTCGTGGTCGGTGATCGCGACCCAATCGAGGCCGGTCTCGCGGGCGACGTCGACGAGCTCGTCGGCCGTCATCGTGCCGTCGGAGACCGTCGTGTGCGCGTGGAGGTCGGCGACGATCCGGTCTGTATCCATGCCCGCCGTTCGATGACCCCGCACTAAGCGTCGACGGTCGATCGCGCGGGACAGAGGAATATAAGGAAATATAATGTGATTCTCCGGACTAAGGTTGTACATGGACAATCATTAAGGACTATCGGCGGCTCGCAGTAGTTGATGCGCTTGAATGGCGTCGACGACCGACTCGAACGGCACCAATATCCGACGACCTCGGAAGAACTGATCGCGGCCCACGGAAACGCGACCGTAGAGCTCGCCGACGGCTCCGAGCGTCTCGGAGACGTGCTGGAGCGGTTCGGGGACCAGACGTTCGACAACGCGGACGACGTGTTTACCACGCTCCGCGCGGGCGTCTGCCACCGCGGAGTCGGTCGGCGGTTCTACTCGGACCGCGACCCGACGACCGACGCCGACGACGGGCCGTCACCGGTTTCGTTCTGAGCGGGCGGCGAAAACGGAGTTCCGTTTTTAAGGGGTTTGCATCAGGAGCAACGCGTCCGTCCGAGCCGAGCGCGCCAGTGACGCGCAGATTCAGGCGATAGGCTCAGGTTCGGGTGGGAGACTCAAACCCAGTCGATCGCGGCCGACAGATCGATCGGCACCGATCCCTTCCGATATCCTTCGACGTGTCCGTCCGGGCGCGCGCGCAGGACAACGGCCGGCCTATGACGGACCTCCGGTCGCGCTTCGCGCACGGCCGCCCAGTCGTCCGCTGGGAAGGAGGTGCAGTCAACGAAGAGGGTGACGCCGCCACCGTGTGCCTCCAGCTGTCCGCTCGTCTTCGTCTCCGCGGTGTCGCGGACCGCCGCGACGGGGTCGCTCGCAGAGCGTCCAGAGACGGGTTGCGGGCGCGTGACCTCGACCAGCGAGGCGGTCCTGGTGTTCGGATCCGTGGCCCGAAAATCGAGCGAGTGGCCGGTCGTCACCTCGATCTCGGGCGTCACCTCGTAGCCGGCCTCGGTCAAGATTCGGGCCGCGGTGAACTCCGCGATCGCGGCGCTCATCCGGACCAGATCGAGCGACGTCGAGGTCCCGAGCCTTCCCCGCCATCGTCTCGCGGTAATCGTCGAGTGTCCCCGGGCGGAGCGTCTCCTCGACAAAGCCCGTCCCCTCTTCTCGGGTCGCATCGGGGAACCCGGCCGCGTGGTCGCGGAAGAATGCTCGCGTCGTCTCAGCACCGTCCTTCGAACAGAACACCGGCAAGAAGAACCAGGAGACGTGCGGATACGCTGCAAACCACGGCTCGTCGTCATGGAGCCCAGCGAGCAGCTCTCGCTGGACCCACCGAGAGACCGGGTAGGGGACCTCGTCGAATCCGTACTTGTCCGTCCGCCAGAGTTCGCTCGGCGTCTCCGTGTTGCCGACCCAGTACCCGACCGGTCCCCCGTCGGCCCCGTTCGGGGAGTTGTCGTCGCCGTCCGTCCAGCAGAACAGCGCGAACGAGCCGTCAGCCATGTCGAACCGCCGGGCTTCGTAGCCGGGCGGCGGGGCGAACCACGGGTCGCTCGCGGTCGCCCCGAGGTTGTCGTCGAGGGGACGTTCGAGCTGCGCGCGCACGCGGTCGTCGCTCCAGCCGCCGGGCGCGCGCCTGAATCGGATCGGTTGTGCCACGCCGGTGCTACCGTACGGCGGGATTAATTGGTTCCGGTGGGGCGAATATTTCGCAGATGAGACATTTCACCGATACATATATTACTGACAGTTTCAAAGTGAGTGTGTACCATGTCAATGGGTGCCTATGACGAGGCCGAGTACGAGCGTCGCGAGAAGAAGAATAGCGAAGTCGACGCCGATTTCGACGCCGAGCGGCCGGAGTACTCCGGATCGCTCACGTACGATACCGGCGACTCCACGGAGGCACTCCTCGACAAGTTCCAAGAACTTCAGGACGAGTGAGTCGTCGTTTCGCGGTCTCTTTCTCCGATATATCTGACTTCGTAGATCAGAGCGATAGTCGTTGCTGAGTCACGAGAGCACGATCGCCGCGGAACAGACGATCGCGACAGCGAGAACGTGTCCGACGACCGCCCCGAGCAGGACGGGTTCTGAGAGCAGGAAGGGGACGAGCACCAGTTGGAGCGCCGAGAACGCAATGTTCTCCGCGTCGAGCCGTCTGGCTCGCGAGGTCGCCGCTGGAGAGAGGTCAACGTGGACCGCGCGCCACAGCGCGACGACCGCACTCCACCACGAGGTACCGATCCGGTAGGTGAGATCCCAGAGTATCAACAGCGAGAGGTAAACGACCGGAATCGGCGGGTCGGGACCGAATAGTCGATCAAGCAGGGCACCGTCCCACGCGATCAGGTACGTGACGAGAGCGATGAACGCGAGCACGCCGAGGACGATCTCGATGCTCGACCCGAACAGTAGCCGCTTGTGCGCCGGCGGCGTCGGAAGCCGGCGGTTGATCGCACCGAGCCGGTGCATCTCGACGCTACCGACGGCCGCCACCGCGACGGCAACGGTCCCGGCGACGACCGCATCCCACAGCCCGTAGTACCAGCCGAGAGCCACCACGCCGACCTCGAAGAGGACGAACTGGATCGCGACTGCGAGCCTTCGAGAGATGTCAAGTCCGGGAATACCGCCGACGAGGCTCTCGTACACCCACATCTCGCCGTAGTTACGGCTCACGACCGGGTTGCCTCCGACCGAGCCGCTTCTGACCGATTCGCCTCATTGATCGCCCGCGCGACAGCGACCTCGAACGGCGTCTGGTCGATCGGCACGAGATCGCGGATCCGGTCGTCCTCGACGATCACGGTGTTTCGGAGCCCCTCGACGAGCGATCGGGCGAGGTACGGGTTCACGTCGGTGACCAGCCGGAGCCACTTCGCCGACAGCTCCGGGCTCAACACGGGCACCCGAATTATCCACAGTTTGTGTCCGAGTTGGCGGCGGGTCTGACGGAGGATCTCCGCGTACGTCAACACGTTCGGACCGCCGATCTCAAAGGTGTCGTCCGCGGTCGCCGGTTCTTCGAGCGCGCCGACGAGGTACCCGACCACGTCGTCGATCGCGATCGGTTGACAAAGGGTGTCGACCCACTTCGGCGTGGTCATCACCGGGAGCCGACTCGCGAGCCCGTGAATCACCTCGAAACTCGCGCTGCCGGCGCCGACGATGATCGCTGCCCGCAGCGTCGTGAGCGCCGGATCGCTCGTCCCGAGGATCCGTTCGACTTCGCGGCGGGACTTGAGGTGTTCGGAGAGGTCCTCGCGGTCCTCGCCGAGTCCGCCGAGGTAGATGACTCGGTCGACGCCCGCAGTCGACGCTGCCTCGATGAAGTTCTGAGCGCAGTTCCGGTCCCGCTCCTCGTAGCCCGGACCCCCGTCCATCGAGTGGACGAGGTAATAGGCGGCGTCGACGGGATCGCCATCGATATCGAACGCAGATCGCAAGGAGTTCGGTTCAAGGAGGTCGCCCTCAACGACGTGAACGCCCGCGGGCGGGGCGTAGTCGTCGGCGTCGCGGACGAGCACGACCACCTCGTGACCCCGGTCGAGGAGCGCCGGGACGAGTCGGCTCCCGACGAATCCGGTGGCGCCGGTAACGAGCACGCGCATACCGCTCCATCGAGCGGGGCGACCATAAGGGTCCGCCACGACCTAGCGGTCGGTCTCCTCGTATGGTTCCTCGGACCGATCGTTAAAAGGCGTCGCGCGGCAGTCGTAACGACATGCACGCTGGCGAGTTCGAGTCGGTTCGGGGGATCGCGGATCTGTACGTCCATGATACTGGGATGTTCGGGACCGACGAGTACGGGGCCGTGTACGTGTACGACACCGAGAAACCGGCCGTGATAGATACCGGCACAGGGGTGAACCGCGAGGCGCTGTTCAAGACGCTCGACGAGATCGGGATCGGCCGCGAGGAGCTGGCGTGGATCCTTCCCACACACGCCCACCTCGACCACGCGGGCGGCGCGGGCCACCTCGTGGAACGCTACCCGAATGCCGAAGTCCGTCTTCCGGAAAAGGGAGTCCGACACCTCATCGACCCGGAGGCGCTCGTCGCCGGCACGAAGTCCGCCGTACAGGACCAGTGGCAGTACTACGACGACCCCGCGCCCGTCCCCGAGGACCGCATTTCGGGGCTCGCGGAGGGCGACCGGATCGATCTCGGCGACCGCGAACTCGTCGTCCACGAGGCACCGGGTCACGCCCCGCACCACGCCTTCTACCACGAGCCCGACGCTGACGTCGTCTTCACCGCCGACGCCGCCGGAATCTACGTCCCGGCGGTCGACACGGTTCGGCCCACCACGCCGCCACCGCAGTTCGACCTCGATCAGTGTCTCACAGACCTCTCGGCCATCGAGGAGATCGATCCCGAGTACCTCTGTTTCGGCCACTTCGGCCCGCGCGAGTACGAGCCGTCGCTGATCGGCGAGGCGAAGCGGGCGTACGTCGAGTGGGTCGAGGCCGTCCGGGAGAAACGCGAGGCGCTCGGCGACGACGAGGCCGTCGTCGAGCACTTCGAGGAGACGAGCCGGGACGTAGAGTTTTGGAATCCGGAGCGCGCGAGGGCCGACGCGAGCCTAAACTCGCGAGGAATATTGACGTACCTCAATCGCATCGAAGGGGAGTCGGAAGCGTAGCGGCGACGGTGTGGGAACGCGTAGCGGCGGCAATGCGGGAACGCGCAGCGGCCACGACGGAAACCCCTAAACCCCGCGTCGCCTAGCCGTGCCCATAGATGGGCATCTTCGACACGATCCGCGCCGTGCTCGGGACGAGTGCCGAGACGGACGCGACCCGCGAGGCCGACCCCGAGGACCTCTTCGGGATGTCGACCGCGTATATGACGATGGAGGCCGACCTCGGCTACGACCACTGCGGGGAGGCCGCGCTGTGCTTCTCCGGCGTCGACAGCACCCGGTTCGACGACGCAGTCGAGACCGTCGAGGCCATCTTGGAGGCCGGCGAGATCGACACCGGAACCGGGTTTCACCGACACGAGGACGACCACGGCTATCAGTGGTTCGTACTGGAGGACAACGATCCGGAGGATCTGGTGACGAGCATCCACTTCGCGGCCGACCAGTTCATCGAGGAGGGGTTCGGCTCCCGCCTGCTCGCGGCCGTCTTCGGATTCGAGCGTGACGGCGTCGACGCCTACTGGATCTACTCGTTCCGGCGCGGTGCGTACTACCCGTTCTCACCGAAAGGGACGAGCGACCGGAACCAGCAGGTCGAGTTCAAGCTCCAGTCCGTCCTCGACGGGGAGCTCGGGCTCGAGGACGACGAGGCGTACTGGTACCCCCTGTGGCCCGACACGCCGGGGAATCACCCGTGGGAGTGACCCGATGAACGCGACGGAGAGCGGTTCGGACCGACAGTTCACCGGGCGCGACACCTCGCGGAAGCGTCTCCTCCGAGCGGTGGCCGCACAGACCGCGGCGCTGAGCGCGGCCGTCCACTTCCTGTGGGCGTGGCCGCGGCTCGCCGAGCCCGCAGACGCTCGTCCCTACGTGTTCCTGCTCGGTGGGGCGTTCACCGTCGCGATCGCGGTCGCGACGCTGCGCGCGGACGAGTACCGGCGGCTGTACGCGCTGGGTGCCGGCACCCTCGCCGCGTTCCTCGCCGGCTACGCGGGGTGGCACGGTGGCGGGACCGCGGCAGCGCTCGCGAGCGATCCGCTCGCGATCGTCGCCAAGGGTGCGGAGGTCGTCGGCGTCGCCGCATTCCTCGCGCTGTACCGGCTCGCACCGCCAACGAGCGTTGTGGTCGAACGGCAGGAGGAAGCCGAGAGTGGCGAGGAGGAGGCCACAAACGGAGGCGAGGCCATCGGCGATACAACCGCAAGCAACGACGAGGATGCGCGCGCATGAGCGAGACGTACCTGACTGTCGGGGAATCCGCGACGGCGAGGTTCGAGGTGCAGGGTTCGGAGTTCTTCGGGCACGTCGCACCGGCCGATACGGTGGCTGCGGCCGAGGAGTTTATCGACCGCGTTCGGACCGAGTACGACGACGCGACCCACAACGTGCCGGCGTACCGAGTTCCCGCAGGCGAGGCCTCAGCCCGGACGCCGGGCAGCGAGGTCATGCTCCGGGAGTACTCTTCGGACGACGGGGAGCCGACCGGCTCGGCTGGGAAGCCGGCGCTCAACGTCCTTCAGCAGCGTGATATTCGGAACGTCGTCGCGGTGGTGACCCGGTACTACGGCGGGACGAACCTTCGGCGTCGGCGGGCTCGCGCGCGCCTACTCGCGGGCGGTGAAAGACGGAGTCGACGAGGCGGGCGTGATCGAGGAGCGACCGCACCGTCAGCTGGTCGTGGAGACCGCGTACGACGATTCGGGGACCGTCCGAGGCGTGATCGAGTCGTCGGGCGTCGAGTTCGACGCCGACTACGACGAGCGTGTGCGGCTCGTGCTTCGGGTTCCCGTGGCCGAGGTGGAGTCGCTCGTGGAACGACTCAACAGCGCGACCAGCGGCCGCGTCGAGATCGACCGGTAACGCGACGGGATCGATATCGATCGGTAGCGCGCCGAGCGCGAGCGGTCACGCGAATTTCCTGACGGTCATGTCGAGAGTGTCCAGGTCGAGGATGGGCGCGTAGCCGGAGTCGGGATTGATGTTGACGGACTTCTGGAAGTCGGTCTGCGCTTGCCAGCAACCGGAGTTGACGGCGAGCACGTTGTGGTACTTCCCCCAGCCGAGCTTGTGGACGTGACCGGTGTGGAACACGTCGGGCACGTCCTCGATGACGAGGTAGTCGCGCTCCTCCGGGGCAACGCGGGTGTGGCCGCCGAACTGCGGCGCGACGTGACGCTTCTTTAAAAGCTGGTACATCGCCTTGTGGGGTTCGTCGTAGCTCGCCTTCTCCTCGGGGAGCTCCGCGATTACCTCGTCGAGGGAGACGCCGTGGTACATCAACACGTCGACGCCCTCGACGGTGACGGTCGCGGGGTTCGAGACGATCTGCGCGTCGTGGACATCCATGATGGAGCGGATCTCGTCGTTGAACCCGGGCTGGGGCTCCGCGAGTCGGACCGCGTCGTGGTTGCCGGGGATCATCACGATTTCGGTGTCAGCCGGCACCTCCTTGAGGTACTCCGCGAACGCCTCGTACTGGTCGTAGATGTCGACGATCTCCAGTTCCTCGTCCTGATCGGGGTAGACGCCGACGCCCTCGACCATGTCGCCGGCGAGCAGCAGGTACTCCACCGGTTCGGCCTCGGGCGTGTGGAGCCAATCGGTGAAGCTACTCCATGCGTCGACCATGAACTCGTCGCTGCCGACGTGGATATCGGAGATCAGCGCGGCCTGCACGTGACGGTCGGCCGCCCCCGTCCGGTCGAGTCCGGGGAACGTCGGGGAAGTGGAGGGAGTCGGCGAATAAGATTCCGGAGTCATCGGCGAGCGTCCCCTCGATAGCGAGGCACTCGTCCATCATGATCTCGTCGACGAGGTCGGCGAGCCCCTTGTCTTTCATGATCAGCGCGGGGAAGGTTCCGGTCGTGTCTTCTAGTTCGACGAGCCAGTGGCCGGATTTGGTGGACCGGACATCGTTGACGAGGCCGATCATCGCGGCGTCGCTCCCGCCGGGCATCTCCGCGATCGCCTCGGCAGGGCGGTGGTTGACGCGGCCGCGAAGGACCTTCGAGAGCCGCTCGTACCGGTCGCGAAACGTCCGAACGAAGTCGCTGTACTCCCCGGTCCCAGTACTCTGACCGGTCATGTCGTTACCGACTTCCAGCTCTCGGATATCGGGATCGTGGTGAGAGGTGCTGTCGGGGCTGCGATCGGGGCTGCGATCGACGCTGCTGTCGGCATTACTGTCGGAGTCGCGGTCGATTTCGGTATCGATATCGGTCTCCGGGTTCTCGGCATCGCGATCGGAGCCGGGAACGTGGTCCAAAGAAGACCCCTCCATTTCGACTGGAGATCCCTCCGTCGAGGTCGTAGAAGGCGGTTGATCGCTGTTTCGGGTTGGAGGTGATTCTGTGGTTGGATCGGCGACAGAGGCGGTCGAGCCGGGGCCGGACGCAGCCGAGCCGGGGCCGGACGCAGCCGAGTCGGGGGGTGAAACGGCTGAATCACCGCCAGAAACTGACTGGTCGTTCGTGACGGCGCGGACGTGGTCGGTGGTGATGCGGAGGGCGTCGTCCGGGGCGCGGTCGACGACCGATTCGACGGCAGCGGCGGAGTCGGGCGCGCTCGCCAAGAGGGTGATCGCTTCGCGTTCAGCGTTGTATCCGCGCCTGGCGAGCTCCTTGACGATCCGGGCGTTCGACTCCAGCGGCACGAGACTGGAAACGGGAGGACGGCTCAAAACGGTTCCGGAGCCCGTTGGTCCCCCGAAACTCGCGGCGATCGACCCGGAAGCTTATGACCGAAACCCGTCAACGAAGATGTAATGGACGAAGGGGACCGGTCGGACGGCGGCGACGAACCCGACCGGAAGACCGGATCGGCAGACAGCGATCCCGTCAACGACGGCGATTTCAGCGGCGACGACGGAAACGGCGGCGACCAGTCGGTTTCCAAAGAGGATTGTGAGACGGGTCCCGGGGAAAGTTCTGAAACAGGTTCTGCGGACACCGAGACACCGAGTGACGAACGCGGCCGAGCCTCCGACGATCGGATCGAAACTGGTCAGGCCGGATCAAAACCAAGTCGAGGGAGGGGTGAAACGGGACGAGACCGAACCGAAACGGACCGAGACTCGAATTCTTCCGGCAAAGGGGTCCTGTACCGGTTCCGTCACAACAGAGAGGGGCCGCTGATGTGGATCCGGGAAATGCTCTCCAGCGTGGCCATCGTGCTTGTGATCGGCCTGATCCTGTTCGGCGTCAGCGGCGTGTGGCCGCCGATGGTCGCGGTCGAGTCCGGGAGCATGGAGCCGAACATTGAGGTTGGTGACCTCGTCTTCGTCACGGAGCCGGGGCGACTTGCACCCGACGCCGCGGACAACGACATCGGTGTCGTGACTCACGAGGTCGGGGAGACCGCTGACTACCAGACGTTCGGGTCCTACGGCTCGGTGGTGATCTACCGACCACCGGGACGGACGACTTCGCCGATCATCCATCGGGCGATGTTTCATGTGGAGGAAGGCGAAAACTGGCACGACCGCGCCGACGATCGGTACCACAACGCCGCCGACTGCGGGGAACTCAACCACTGTCCCGCACCCCACGACGGATTCATCACGCTCGGCGACAACAACGGCGAGTACGATCAGGCGAACGGGCTCGCCGCGCCGGTCAAGGCCGACTGGGTGACCGGAGTCGCGCGGGTCCGTGTGCCGTACCTCGGCTACGTGCGACTGATCACGACCGGCCAGGCGGATCTGAGTGACGTGTTGGCGACGAGCGTCGTGATGCAGACTGGAGGGGTCGGCGCCGACGCCGACGGAGTCAGTAGTGGAAGTGGATCTAGCGAGAAGATCACCGTTCCTGACGCGAAGCCCATCGTTTCGGGTGGAGAGGTAACCGCGGAGGCCGTCGCTTAAGGGAAACTGGAGCGTCAGCGGAAACCAGGAGAGAAGGAAGCGGAAACTCCGTCGAGCGGATCGTCTCAGTTGTCGAATCGGGCCTGGACGAACGGCTGCGCGTTCTCGATGTCGCCGAGTCGGGAGTCGGACAGCAAGACGGCCTCGGTCTCCTCGACGGGAACCGACAGGCCCATCTCCTTGGTCCGGCCGTAGCGCCCCTTCGAGACGACGACGGCGTTGACGATCCCGAGCATGTCGAGTTCGCTGATGAGGTCGGTGACGCGGCGCTGGGTGAGCACGTCGGCGTCGATCTCCTCGCAGAGGCGTTTGTAGATGTTGAATACCTCGCCAGTGTTGATGTTGTGCACGCCGTTCTTCTCCAAGAGGATGACCGCGAACAGCACGATCTTGCTCTGGGTCGGGAGGGTGCGGACAACCTCGACGACGCGGTCGAGTTCGATCTTGTCCTGCGCCTGCCGGACGTGTTTCTCGGCGACGATCTCAGCCTGCGAGCGCTCGGCGAGTTCGCCCGCAGTACGGAGTAGATCGAGCGCGCGACGGGCGTCGCCGTGTTCCTGAGCGGCGAACGCCGCACAGAGGGGGATCACGTCGTCCGTGAGCGCGTCCTGCTTGAACGAAATATCGGCGCGGTGCTGGAGGATGTCGCGGAGCTGGTTCGCGTCGTAGGGCGGGAAGACGATCTCTTCCTCGCCAAGGCTCGACTTGACACGGGGGTCGAGGAAATCGGTGAATTTCAGATCGTTCGAGATCCCCATGATCGAGATCCGGGACCTGTTGAGTTCCGAGTTCATCCGAGAGAGGTTATAGAGGGTGTCGTCCCCGCTCTTCTCGACAAGCTTGTCGATCTCGTCGAGCATGATAACAACCACGCGCTCGTGGTAGTCGACTGCCTCGAAGAAGGTCGAGTAGACCCGGTCGGTGGGCCAGCCAGTCATGGGGACCTCCTCCATCTCTTCGGCATCGGTTTCGAGCTCGTCGATTCGCGCGTCGAGGTCGTCGAGCGTTGCGAACTCGGTGTCGGCGAGGGCGGCTGGAGCGTCGGCGGCGGCAGAGCGGAGTTCGCGACACCGCTCCAGTTGGTCCGCGATGACCGCCTGGTTCTTCTCGATAAAGGTGTTCGCGAGCTGCGCGAGGACGCGGTACTGCGTGTCCCGTCACCTCGCAGTTAATGTACTCGACCTCGCAGGGTACGTCGTATTTCTGTGAGGTGGACTCAAGCTCTTGGGAGACGAACTTCGCGGAGGCCGTCTTCCCCGTTCCCGTCTTGCCGTAAATGAGGATATTAGAGGGCGTTTCCCCGCGCAGCGCGGAGACGAGGATCGTCGCCATCCGATTGATCTGGTCGTTTCGGTGGGGAAGCTCGTGGGGAGTGTAGGAGGGACGGAGGACCTCTTTATTCTCGAATATCGGCTCTCCGGAGAGCAGATCGTCGAACAGACCCTGGTTGTCGTCGTCGTCGTCGAGGACGACACCGTCGAAGTCGACATCCGGAGAGGAGCGGTCTCGTCCGCCGCTTCCGACATCGATGTCCGTGGAAACGTCAGTTTCGGGATCCGACTGTAGATCCGTGTTTAAATCAGAGTTCGTCGAGCCGGGTGATGGCGGATCGTCGAGGTTAGCGTCGGTTTCGTCGGATCCGTCGGTTTCGTCAACCTGGTCAGTCCCGGACCGATCGCCGGTTATCCCGCTGTTGTCTTTCGATTCATCGGCCTGCGGTGTGTTCTCTCCTTCGTCCATTGGAACCCCTCTGTTTCAGGTGGAAGTCGCCCGCGCAACGGCGGCAGAGGTCGTATTTCGGCCTGAAACGTCGATATTCGACCAGAACTATGGTCGAATATGTCCAGTTGATGCAGTCGAACCAGATGAATACGGGGTACAAAAGTGTTGCTCTCTGGACCCGAAACGGACCGTGTCGGTCAAGATCAGTGACAAAATCGACAGCGAGATCGAGACGTTAGGAGGGGAAACTCGATGGACGGGAAACGTGGGTGTATTGTCTCGATTCGAGTCCAGACAGCCGTAATGCGATCCACTCGTTTTTCGGAGCTGTCCTCGGATTCCACCCCGTTTCAGTCTCGTGATCGTCTAGTCGGTGCCGGTTATCCACTCGGATTATCTGTTTGTCTTCTCCTGACCCCCCACCCCTTCGTTTCGTGTGGAACTCGGATTTGGTGGGGGAGGGGGGTGGAGAAGAGGATATAGTATAGCGGTAGTTTTATTATAATGTCTGTAAAACAGTACCCTCGACAAAGCCCGATCATTTATTTTGTTGTTAGTAGTAGTTACGGTAAATCGTTTGAACACTCGTATTTACATCCGAGACACGACCACTCGTATCCACCCCTCCACCGATAACGGTCTCCAGTCGAAACAAAGGGGTGGGGGAGGGGAGAGAATCAGAACGAGCTAGATCAACAGGATGGATCACCGAGATGGATCACCGGGATAGATCAATAGAATAAGATTTGTTTCCCGTTAGCCCGTCTCTCGTCGATCTACCATATCCAATTCCAGATTATTAAGAATATATAAATAAGCTCGAATAAGTAAACAACCGATATCCCGCGTGTTAACAACTGCACGACCCGAATATCACCAAATCGCCCGTGTCTGACGCAGTTCTTAAGTGAGAGGGGCGTGGATTCTATCGTAATTCCCCGTACACACGCTGGATGCGCAGCATCGGGCGTTACCACACCGCACAGTGTATCTGGGAGAGAACACAGGACTGGAGGTTAGGATGGGACTGCTCACGAATCTCAAAGACAGCATATCACGGGTCACCGACGGGCTGTTCACGGCCGACGAACCCAAGCGAATCGGGATCTACGGACCGCCGAACGCCGGAAAAACGACCCTCGCGAATCGGATCGCACGCGACTGGACGGGTGACGCCGTCGGGCCGGAGAGCCACATTCCACACGAAACTCGCCGGGCGCGCCGGAAGGAGAACGTGGAGATCGAGCGCAACGGGCGCAAGGTCACGATCGACATCGTCGACACGCCGGGCGTGACGACGAAGGTCGACTACAAGGAGTTCCTCGATCACGACATGGACAAAGACGACGCCGTCCGTCGGTCGCGCGAGGCGACCGAAGGCGTCGCGGAGGCGATGCACTGGCTCCGCGAGGACGTCGACGGCGTCATCTACGTGCTTGACTCCACGACGGACCCGTTCACGCAGGTGAACACGATGCTCATCGGGATCATCGAGTCGCAGGATCTCCCCGCGCTCATTCTCGCGAACAAAACGGACCTCCCGGGGTCGGACGTCCAGAAGATCGCGAACGCCTTCCCACAACACGAGACGATCCCGCTGTCCGCGCTGGAGGGCGAGAATATGGACGAAGTGTACACGAAGATCGCGGAGTACTTCGGCTAATGCCGGGCCCAACCCCAAACGTCGGCGGCGACGACGCCCCGTCCGACGACTCCGATGACGGGGTCCGGATCGACATGATAAGCGGGGCCCGGATGGACGGACTCACCGGAATGGAGAAGATCCGGCTCATCCTTGACGGAGTCCGCGACGGTAACATCGTCATCCTTGAAGAGGGGCTCTCCCCGGACGAGGAGTCGAAGCTCATCGAGGTAACGATGACCGAGATCAGTCCAGACGACTTCACCGGCATCGAGATCGAGACGTACCCGAAGGCGGAGACGGGCGATCAGAGTTTCCTCGACAAGCTGATGGGCCGCAACTCGACCCAGAAGCTCACCGTCATCGGCCCGGCCAATCAGATCGAAACCCTGCACAAAGACGAGAACCTCATCAGCACGCTCGTCTCCCGTAAGTAAATGCCACACCAATGTACCACCTGCGGTCGGACGTTCCCCGACGGTTCGAAAGAGATGCTCTCCGGGTGTCCGGACTGCGGGGGGAATAAGTTCCAGTTCAAACCCGCCGGTGAGACGAGCGCCGAGCAACGGTCACCCGCCGGGAACCAGCCGTCGAATACCGACCCCCAGTCACCTGACGCCAACCGCCAGTCACCTGACGCCAACCGCCAGTCCGCCCCCGTCGACGAGGGCGCTCCCGACGAGAGTGCCGGCCGTGTCACCGACACTCCCGCTCCCGATTCCCAACGGTCTGACTCCCAACCGTCCGAGGCTCGGACGCCAGACGCTGGGACACCAGAATCCGAGACACCGGACGCTCAGAAGACCGACTCAGAACACGTCCGCGACCGGACCGAAGAGGATGTCGCGCAAGCGAGCGCGCGCTCGGATGTCGTCTCGCCCGACGAGCTCGATCGGGCGAGTCGAGATATCGAAACGGATTCGTCCTCGACCGGGTCTGATCCCGACACACCGACAGATCCGGAGGGCCCGCGTCCCGATATCGACGACCTCCGAGACGAGCTCAACGAGCAGTTCGAGAGCATTCGGATCGTGAGCCCCGGGAAGTACGAGCTCAACCTGATGGAGCTGTACGACCGACAGGAGTACATCATCTCGCTCCAGGAAGACGGTCGATACGTCATCGAGATGCCCGACGCGTGGGGCATCTCCGACGAGTAGGGATCTCTGACGAGTAGTCCGCGCTCGTCTCCTCTCTCCACTCCCCACTCCCTGCTCCCCACTCCCCACTCCCTGCTCCCCACTCCCCACTCCCTGCTCCCCACTTCCCGCTCCCCACTCC
>Ga0065697_1000993_pt1 | contig 22814 bp, 19 predicted proteins | sample AntLakMe24m_08um_FD_59086 | JGI IMG/M metagenome (GOLD analysis project Ga0065697, IMG submission 59086) | Hypersaline microbial communities from Antarctic Deep Lake - 24m 0.8um v2 (version 3) | ecosystem: Environmental > Aquatic > Non-marine Saline and Alkaline > Hypersaline | place: Deep Lake... | reverse complement strand
AGTCGGTCGACGCGGACCGTCAGCGGAGTCGGTCGACGCGGACCGTCAGCGGAGTCGGTCGACGCGAACAGACGTGCTTGCGGCGTCCGGAGGCGCGTTATTCCATGTAGCCGAGTTCTTCGAGTCGCTGTGCGACCGCGGTGTCGACATCGTCGCTATCGGGCCGCGGCGCGGGTCGTGAGGCCAACAGGTGGTCGGGAATCAGGTCGTGGAAGCGGTCACAGCGTTCCGAGGCGGTCGAAGCGCGGTTGGTTCGCTCCCGGGGATCGGCTTCGAGGTCGTACAGTTCGGTTGCCCCGCCCTCGACAACGATATACTTCCAGCCGTCGGCCCGCACAGCGACGACCTGTCCGTCGTCATTGAACGAGCCGGTAGAGAACACCGTCCGATCGCCCTCCTCGTAGAGCGGCGTTCCCTCGAAGGCTGGTGGTGGCGACACGTCGTGGAACGCACAGATCGTGGGCGCGACATCGAGTAGCTCCCGTTGGTCGTCGACGACAGCGGCCGTCGGAGCCGCCGGCGAGCGGTCGCTTCCGGGTTTGACAGCCAGCGGCACGTGGATCAGTTCGTCGTACGGTCGGTTCCGGTGGAAATACGAGCCGTGGTCGCCGAACTCCTCACCGTGATCCGCGGTGAGAACCACATCGAGGTCCGACCACAGGCCACCCTCCCGGAGGGCGTCGAACAGCCGACCGATCTGTGCCGACGTGTAGCTGATATCGGAGTCGTAGAGGTCGACGATCCGCTCCCGTTGCTGGTCGGTGATCGAGTCGGGAGCCACTCCCGCCGCCGACATGAGCTCGGCAATCTCGGCTTCGTCGGCTGGCTCGGTGTATGCGGGATCGGCGAGATCGATCCCATAGGGACGATGAGGGTCCATATAGTGGACCCACAGGAAGAACTCGCCGTCGACGCCGTCGAGCCAGTCGAGTGCACGGTCGGTCGTCGTCTCCGCGTCCTCGTAGACCGAAAACTCGTGGATCATCGAGGCCGGAAAGATCGCCTGTTGGACCCGTTCGGCGAACGGTCGGATGCCGAGCCGCTGGACCGTGGGGCGCAGGAGATCCATACAGCGACGGAACAGCCGCTTTCGCGTCGGGCCCTGTGCGGACTCGTCGGTTCCCGAGACGCCGAAATCCTCGAAGGTGTCGAACCCCGGGACTTCGGAGCCGACGCCCCCGAAATAGGTGTTGGAGTGGATCCCGGCGGTGCTGACCGATTCCGGCAGTGCGGATGCGACCGTCGGCCCCTCCCGAATGGCCTCGTGAGCGATACGTTGGGAACAAAGCAGTGCTGGCAGGGAGATACCGGTATTCGTCCCGTTGGCGAACGCCGACGAGAAGTGGGTGCCGCCAGCGTCCAGGAGTTCGTCGAATACCGGGAACGTGTCACGGTGATAGCCGTACTGGGCGAGATGAGATGCCCGAAGTGCGTCAACCGTCACCAGCAATGAACTCATCACAGACACGTCGTCGAGTGACGTTTTATATTTGTTGTTCGCTCATCGTCGACACTCGATGCAGAGGCGAGGACTGCGGCGAGCGACACACCACTCGAACGGAAGCCAGTACTCACTCGAACGGAGGCCAGTACTCGAAACAAACATAAGCGTTCGGTTTCATTCGCTATCAATTAATGCGAAACGTCGTACTCATCTGTCTCGATACGGTTCGGAAGGACTACTTCGACGACCACGCCCCGCGACTCCGGCGGCGGGCCGACGTGGAGTTCGCCCAGTGCCGCGCGGGAAGCGGATGGAGTGTTCCGAGCCACGCGACGATGATGACCGGGAAACTCCCCCACCAACACGGGATCCACGTCTACAACCGTGATTTTGCCGGGCTCTCCCCCGACGACACCTTCCTGGGCGACCTCCCGGATCATCGCGCCATCGGCGCGAGTGCGAACGTGTACGCCAGTTCCGCCTTCGGCTTCGACACGCTGTTCGACGAGTACGTAAGCATCTCGGCCGACCGGCGGTTCCCCGAAGGAATGGATGTCGAGCAGTGGGGACAGGAGTGTGATATCAGTGGGATCGGCCGATACATCGAGTTCGTCAAAACCGCCCTCGGCGACGACTACCCCGCAAAGACCCTCGCCAACGGGGCGCTTGCCGAACTCAAACACCGGTTCGACGAGTGGCCAGTTCCGAACCCGCTCGACGACGGGGCCAAAATCGTCGCCAGAGAGGCGACCCGGTTGGTTCGGGAGTCGACCGAGCCGTTCGTCTGTTTCACGAACTTCATGGACGCCCACAGCCCGCTGACACACGTCCGGGGGTACGACCGCGGGCTCCACGATGCACCACTCACGTGGCACTCCGGCGCGTTCAGCACCCACGCGGTCAACACCGAGGGGATCGAGGGGCACGAACGGGACATCGAGTACACCCGCGGGCTGTACGCCGCCTCGATCGACTACCTCGACCGACAGATCAGCGCGTTCATCGACGAGGTACAGGCCGCGACGGCGGGCGAAACGACGTTCGTGATCACCGCCGACCACGGCGAGAACATGGGGTTTGAGGCCGACGACTACCTCATGGCTCACAAGGGGCCGCTGACCGAGGGGCTGTTGCACGTCCCGCAGCTAGTCGTGAACTCCCCGGAGGCGGTCGGCAACGTGAGCGACTACGCCTCACACGTCGACCTCGGAGCGCTCATCGTCGGGCTTGCGAACGACACGCTTCCGGATATCACCCACGACCGGATCGTTGCCGAGCGAATCGGCTCGAACATGGCCGCCGCAGCCAGCGAGGAAGAACGGAGCAAATGGGATCGCATGATCCGGGTCGTCTACGAGGGCACTGATAAGTACGTGTGGGATTCCTCGGGAGACCGAACGCGATACCGCCTCGACCCCGACCGACCCAACTGGCAGGCGTTCGCCGAAGACGACGTCGACATCAGCAGCTACGAACAGGAGCTGTTCGACGTTCCACTCGGGGAGTACAAGCGGGATGCTCGTGCGACCGCCGACGGGCTGACAGTGGATGAAGCCACGGAAACCCGGCTAGAAAACTTGGGATACTTGTGACCGCAGGGCGAGGACACCGGTCTTCTCCTGTCAGCAGTGGTACTGATATCGACCCCGTCTTGAGCACCCGAAGGACCTATCAACTGCCCCCGTCTCGAACAGCATAGGATGCGAAACGTCGTCGTTATTTGCCTCGATACGGTCCGAAAGGACTATTTCGACAGGTATGCCCCCCGTCTCCAGGACCGGGCAGATGTCATCTACGATCAGTGCCGAGCAGTCAGCTCGTGGAGCGTCCCGAGTCACGCGAGTATGTTCGACCGGGGCGCTCCCGTCGGACCACGGAATCCACGCAGTCAATCGTGACTTTTCGGGGCTCTCTCGGGACCGGACGTTCATGGGCGAACTCGACGGCTACCGGACCCTCGGCGTCTCGGCGAACGTGTGGGCCAGTTCCGCCTTCGGCTTCGACGGAATGTTCGACGAGTTCTCCGACATTTCGCCGGACCGCCGTTTCCCCAACGGGATGCATATCGGACAGTTCGGACAGGAGTGTGAGGCGGAGGGTATGGAAAAGCGGCTCGCGTTCGTCAAGGCGGCGCTCGCAGACGAGTATCCGCTCCGGAGCCTCGCAAACGGGGCGCTCGTCCAGTTCGACGATCTAACCGCCGCGCTCCCGATCCCGAAGCCGCTCGATGACGGGGCTAAGCCACTCACCAAACAGGCCCGTTCGATGATCGAAGCGAGCGACGAACCGTTCTTCCTGTTCGCAAATCTGATGGACGCTCACGGACCCCTCCGACACATCTACGGCTTCGACCGCGATCTCCATGGTGCCCCACTCGGGTGGACCTCGGAAACCGAATCCTGGGCCGACGTTCTCGACACCAACGACGAGGAACTCATCGACCGCTACCGGGAGCTCTACGGGGCGGCCATCGACTACTTGGACAGGGTCGTCTGTGCGTTCGTCGACCGGATCCAAGCCGAGACCGACCGAGAGACGAGTTTCGTGATCACCGCCGATCACGGCGACAAGCTCGGCCACGATGGCGACGACGATCAGTGGGGGCACGTCCGGAGCAGCCTCTCGGAAGCACTCCTCCATGTCCCACAGGTGGTGCTGAACGCCCCGGACTCAGTCGGGAACGTCGACGAGTACGTCTCACACCTCTCGCTCGGCGAGCTCGTTGTCGGGCTCGCAGCGGGGGAGCTTCCGGATATCACCCGAAGCCGGATCCCCGCCGAGCGCGTCGGGTACAGCGGAAAGCTCCATATGGTCGAGAAGAAGGCTCCCGATGCGGATCGCACACTGCGGTGTGTCTACGAGAACGACCGGAAGTACTGCTGGGGAGAACTCGACACCAAAGAGATGTACCGTCTCGATCGGGAGCGACCCTGCTGGGAGGAACACACCGAACCCGAGTTCGACGTTTCGTCCGTCGAGTCAGCACTGTTTTCGACCCCCCTCGACGAGTTCCTCGGCGGCTTGGACGACGGGACGGATACCGACGACATCGACGCTGCAACCGCGGACCGACTCCGTGATCTCGGATACATGTGAGCGAGTCGTCGAGAGTAGTCAGCCGCCGCAAAAGCGAGTAGAACGCCCGGAATCACGACAACGAACAAACGAAAGCCACATAAATTGTCGAAAGAATCTGAGCGTAATGGAACTCCTCATTGTCGGTCTCGACGGCCTCTCATATAATATGCTGAACCGGTTCGATATCGAACTGGATTTCTTCGATCGGACGCGACAGCAGGGCGTTTCGGGCGATCTCATGAGCGTCGACACGCCGACGACGTTCCCGGCGTGGACCTCGTTTGCGACCGGCAAGGATCCCGGCAGCCACGGCGTCTGTGATATGATCACGCAGAACAGTGACTACTCGACGGAGTCGGTAAAAACGACGACCGACGACCCCGCGATCTGCGACTTGCTCGACGACGGGATCTATATCAACCTCCCGGCGTCGGCTGATCGGATTCCACAGGGTGAAAACACGTACGTCGTGTCCGGATTCGACGCGAAGAACAAGGAAACGGCAGTCCCCGACGACCTGAAGTCCCTCGACGCCTACGACGACTACGTCCTCAGCCACGATCCGAAGCTGAAGACGACCCCGAAGCGCTACCTCCAGCATATTCTCGACATCTCCGAAGCTCGTGGGGCGTTCGCTGCGGAGGCCTTCGAGACCCACGACCCCGACGTCGGGTTCGTCCTGTTTTCGACGCCGGATTGGGCTGGCCACCTCCTCGGCACACTCAACACCGAGACACAGCACAAGGAGTTCTACACCAAACTCCTCACCCACGTCGACGAGTGGGCCGGGCGGCTCGCCGAGCGTGCGGACAACGTCGTGCTGATGAGCGACCACGGGTTCGAACAGAAGGACACGACGATCCACATCGCCGACTGGCTTCGTGAGGAGGGCTACCTCGTCGAAACCGAGTCCGACGGCCTCCCCTCGGCGTCGGAGATTACGGTCGACATTGCCACCTCGATCGCGAAACGATCCGATCTGTTGTACGGCGCGATGCGGCGTGTGCACAATCGAATCTTGGGTCTCGACTGGGGAACCTCTCTCCAGACGGCGACCCGACCGGACCCGGACTACGAGCGGTCGACTGCGTGGCAGCTCCGGTACGCGACGGTGTATCTCAACGACGACCGGTTCGACTCGCCGACCGTCGAGGACCCCGAACCCCTCCGAACGGAGATCAAAGAGGGGCTCGAAGCGTTGACCGACGAGGACGGCGATCCGGTGTTCCGGGATGTGTTACTCCCCGATGAGGCATACAACGATCCGGGACCCAACGTTCCCGACGTCATTGCCCGGCCAGCGGCTGGCAACCACCCGCTTCGTGCGTGGTCGCCAATGGGTGGCGTCACGAGCCCGACGACGAGTTTCGAACACCGGTACCGGGGCATCTTCGTCGCCAACGGTCCGCTGTTTCGGGATGGCACCATCGAGGGTATGAACATCGTCGACGTGCTGCCGACAGTGATGACTGCACTCGGCCAGCCGGTCTCTCCGGCGTTCGATGGCGAGACGATCGAAAACGTCCTCGCCGACGGTGCCGAGCCGACGGTCCGTTCGGCCGACGAGATGCCGACGGTTCGCCTCCGTTCGCCGGACGGGGCTGACGACGCGGAGCGAGGGGCGATCGTCGAGGAACGACTCGAAGATCTGGGCTATATGGAATGATTGGCAACCCAGGACGGTTGAGTGCGACTGCGATCGGAGTGCAGCGGGATAGTCGTCAGACACGATGAGCGATCCACCTGTAGCCGACGACCCCGACGACGAGGAGCCTGAGAAGAACGTACCGGACTCGGAGACGGTTTCGCTGTCGATCGGACGTGAAACACTCGTTGCACTCGGAGCCAAGGGCCTGAACGCGGTGTTGGGGTTCGGCGGCATCGTGGTTTTTGCGAACGTCCTCGGGGACGTTGGACTCGGCGAATACCGAACGGTCCTCGCGGCGGCGTTCGTCCTCACGCAGGTCCCGGGCGGCACCGCAACGGCGATCAAAAAACGCGTGAGCGAGGTCGACGTCCCGGCCTCCGAGTATCTGGGTGCCGGGTTGGTTATCCATCTCGCGTTCTCGGCGCTCATCGCGCTCGGGTTCCTCGTGGGAGGGGAGTTCGCTACGTCGTACTTCGGCTCGCGTCAGCTCGCCGGTGGCGTCGTCCTCGTCGTCATCTCGCTGGGACTGTTCAACATTACGAACCGGTTCTACGCCGGGATCGGGTACCCTGCCCTCTCTTCGTGGGTCGACTCCGCACGGAGCGCCCTCACCGTCGTTTTTCAGGTAGCCTTTCTCTTGCTCGGGATGGAGGTGTTCGGCCTCATCGTCGGCTTCTTCGTCGCTACCGTGCTATCGGCAGTGATCTCGATCGCCGCCGCCGGTGAGTTTCCGACCCGACCGGTTCGACGGACGTTCGAACGGATCTACTCGTTCGCACGGTGGGTGATTCCCTCCGCGTTTCTCGCCAATGCCTACAGCTCGGCGGACGTGCTGATCATCCGCGGACTCGTGGGTGCTGGGCCAGTCGGCGTGTATACGGTCGCCTCGCAGCTCGCACAGCCGGCAGTGCTGTTCGCATCAAGCATCACCGACGCACTCGGCGTCAAGTCGAGCGGGCGTGATTCGGCTGGCCTCGAAGTCCGGAGCGACCTGCAAAACACCGTCTCGTACACCGGACTCATCGCCGTCCCGATGGTGTTCGGAGCCTTGGCCATCCCGAACGCGCTTATGACGACACTGTTCGGCCCGGATTTCCAAGACGCACCCGGGCTCGCACTCGTCGGAATGACCCTGTTCCAACTGTTCAAAGTGTACGGGACCCCGTTTGGAGAAACGATCCAGGCAACGGATCGGCCGAGAGTAACGTTCCGTGTCGGGCTCGGTGTCATGGCCTTCCACCTTCCGCTTGCGGTCGGTCTCGGCTACGCATTCGGGTTGCTCGGAGTCATCGCCAGTTCGGTGCTCGCTGAGATCGCCCGATTCGGTATCTACCAACTCCTCGCTCACCGACTGTTTGGCGGCATTGTGTTGACGCGCCCGATGTTCGATCAGTTCGTCGCTGGCGGGATCATGTTCGGTGCAGTGGAACTGCTCACCCGATACGTGGTGACGATTTCGAACTGGGTCTGGCTACTGGTCGTCGTCGGCTTCGGTGCTGGGATCTACTTCGGAGCGCTGCTCGTGGTAAGTGCCCACTTCCGACAGACGCTCCGGCACGTCATCCCACAGTTTTCGATGCCGGTCGGTGGGTCGTAACTACGGACCGAAGCGGCGACAGAGCTCCCAACGATCGAGTTATTCCGGTAGGTATGCCTCACGGCCCGCCGGGCTCAACGCATCCCTGTCGACTCGGAACCCGTAGTCGGCTTCCAGCTCCGGGAGCGTCCGACGGCTCTCCGCGATCCGGCGTTTGAGGGACCCACGCTGGCGAAACTCCGGTGGTGCCTCGTGGCGATGGCCCGATAGCGATTTGAGGTACGCGTACGGGTAGGTAACCAGATCGTAGAGCCGCTTGACGAACTCGACGGGTGTCGAACGGCGCTCTTCGAGTATGTAATAGTGATCGTGACTGATCGTATACCTGATCGTACTCCAAAAGGGGATGCCGGACTGGAAATCACAGATCTTGCCGTGAATATCGCGGTTGATCCGGTCTCGGAGGGTTTTGTGGTAGCCGATCTGGTCGGAAACCCCGCCGTGATCGAGCCAGATCAGCGCGTCTCTGGCGTACAGCCGTCGCCAGAAGTCCCGATCCTCAGCCCCCCCGAGGTCGTAGTAGGGGACATCCAGGAGGAGTGATCGGGGAGCCATATTGATCCCGGTTCCCGAGAGGAAAAACTCCCCGTCGACGTGCGGTTCCAGCGCGTGGAAGATCGTCACGAAATCCTCGATGATCCCGTCGTCGTAGCGGTCGTCGGTGTCGAGCGATTCGAGAACGTACTCGCCGCGGGACTCCTCGAAAGAGATATTGCGGTCGCCGCCGAGCCAGTTCATCTCGTCTTGACGGTCGAGCACCGCACGCACGTGATCGTACTCCGCTTCGAGACGGCGAAGCACGTCCTGGCTCCCGTCGGTCGACCCGCCGTCGACGACGACGACCTCGAACAGCTCCGGGTCGACCTGATCGGCCATGCTCCGGATCGATTCCTCCAGGGTGTCGACCATGTTGTAGTTGCAGACAGCGATAGAGTAGCGAGGCGAGTCGGGCATCTACCCCAAGAGAGACAACCGATGTAAAAAAGGTGACCGGTCGGATTCGCTCCGTGTTGTAGCTGCCCCGACGCCGATCCGGACACCCGATGTCGACCGCTACTTTTCTAAGATGTAATCGCCGAGGACGAGCACGTCGAGTCCCATGCCGTAGAAGTCCTTGATCGCCTCGACGGGACGGTTCACGATCGGCTCGGCGTGGTCGTTGAACGACGTGTTCAGCACAACCGGGACGCCGGTACGCTCCTCGAACTCCGACAGCAGCGCGTAGTACCGGGGGTTCTGTTCGTCGGTTACCGTCTGTGGTCGCGTCGTGTTGTCTCCGGAGTGGAGGACAGCGGGAATCTCGCTTTGTTTGTCTTCCCGTACGTCATACGTTTTGATCATGTATGGGGAGGGGGTGGCGTCGACGAGGTAGTCGTCGAGTGCCTCCTCCTTGAGCGACGGGGCGAACGGCCGCCACTCCTCCCGGTGTTTGACGTACTTATTGACTCGGTCGCGTGAATCGATGCTTCGGGGGTCAGCGAGGATGCTCCGGTTGCCGAGCGCACGCGGTCCCATTTCGAGTCGCCCCTGGAACCAGCCGACCAACTGGCCGTCGGCCAGTTTTGCTGCCGTCTCTGCGGCGACGTCGTCGCTCTTTCGGTAGTCGATCTTGGTCTCCGAGAGGACAGCCTCGATCGCGTCGTCGTCGTACTCCGGCCCCCAATAGGTGTGGGACATCGGTGTGACTTCCGGACGGGGTCGTCGTCACGAAACCCCCCGCCGAGTGCGAGTCCGGCGTCATTGGCGACCGGCTGGATGAACAGTTCGTCGACGAACGGGGCCTGTTCGACGACCTGATTCAGTTTACAGTTGAGCGCAACCCCGCCCGCGAGACAGACCGTTCGGATATCCAGTTCGTGAACGTAGCGCCGGAGGACGTTCGTCACGATCTCTTCGAGGAGCGACTGGGTGACGTACGCGAGGTCCTTCTCCCAGTCGGTGAACTCGGTGGGGGTCGCCTTGGCCGACCGCCCGAACAGGCGTTCGAGCCGACCGACACCCATGTCTCTCTCCCCCGTTATTTCGGTCACGTCGTACTCCGCTGTCGTGTCGATGACGCTTCTGAGGGCGCTTTCGATCTCCTCGTTCGGGCCGCCGTACGGTGCCAACCCCATCACCTTCCCCTCGCCGTTCAGCGGGCGGAAGCCGAGGAAGTCGGTCACGGCACCGTACAGGTGGCCGAGGCTGTTGGGGTTCTCGAAGGTCTTGTGCCGCGTGAGTCCGGTCTCGTCGCCCTTCCAGACGACCGTCGTATCGTACTCACCGCTCCCGTCGACGGTGAGGACCAGCGCTTCGTCGTAGTCAGTGGGATAGAACGCGCTCGCGGCGTGGCATTCGTGGTGTGACTTCTGTTCGATCTTCGGTAGCGGCGTCCCGATCTCCGAGAGCTTCTCCCGAACCGCCCGTTCGGCGAAAAACTGGCTCTGGATGGTGTCTTTCAGCCGCCAGTTGAGCGAGCCGAGTTTGTCCATGACGGAGTCGGGTTCGGCGACTGCGCGTTTCCATTTGGACTTCCAGATCTTGTTCCTGTGTCTCGGGATGTAGGGAAGCACGATCCGATCCACATCGGACAACGACAGGTCCTCCGCATCGAGGCAGGCGTTGATCGCGTTCGTCGGGAACGTCCCGGCGTGTTTCTCCCGCGTGTACCGCTCTTCCTCGACAGCGAAAACGAGTTCCCCGTCGTTGAATAGAGCCGCACTCGGATCGTGGCTGCCAAACCCGTGAGTACAGGGTTTGAACGAAAGTACATACATTAATGAGTGCCATGTTCAACTCCCGTATATACCCACCGAACCGCGATTGGTCAGAGATCGGTACCGTCGGCTGATCCCCGCCGAGGGCCCGGAGTTGTACCGTCATTTCGGTGGGCGTCGACGACGGCGAGTGGACCGACGACCGGGTCGGTTCGGACCCATCCGGTGGCTTTATTAATCCAAACACGTAGTCGAAGACAATGATAACCCGACCTGGACACGCCGTCCGGCGGTGTGTCGAAATCTACTCCGAGGATGGTTTGTTGTCACTGTTGGATGCCATCCGTACGCACCTCTCGATCACGCTGTTCGAATCGACCCTCTTCGTCCATCTGTTCTGGCTGGTTCAGGGCCGTCGCATCGTCAAGGAGGACGACATTTATCTCCTCGTCGACTTCCTCGGGCGAGAACAGTTCGCGTTCCCGCAGTTCCAGTTCCACCGCAACGCTCGGCGACAGCGCAAGCGGTTACTCGAAACGAAGTGGTTCTCCGACGAGTACTTCCCCTGTGTCGAGCCGGACGATACGGTGCTCGAAGTCGGGGGGTTCACCGGTATCACGACTGCTATTGCGGCCGAGCGAGGGAAGGAAGTGTACGTGCTCGAACCGAGCCCGCGAAACAGGAAGTGTTTGGAACGGAACGTCACCGCGGACAACGTCACGGTACTCCCCTACGCGGCTGGCGAAGAGAACACGACGACGACGTTCAACATCGGAGAGATGGCCTCGAAGGATTCGCTCAGCGATCCGAAACACGGAAGCTCCGGTCACAGCGTCGACGTCGACGTTCGAACCATCGAATCGGTTTGCGAGGAGATGGGTATCGACCGGGTCGACTTCCTCAAACTCGACGCCGAGGGGCTGGAGCCCGAAGTGCTGCGTGGCATCGGCGACGTGGAGGTTCGGAAGGCCGTCATCTCGGGGAGCAACGAGCGCGACGGCGAGTACACCGCACCGGATGTCAGTTCGCTGCTCGAATCACGGGGGTACGAAGTGTTCCGAAGCCAGAAGTTCAAACCGTACTTCGTCCACGCCATCCGAAACTGAGTTTCGGCGGTCCGGTGTGACCGCCACAGTCACCACAGCATGGACGAACCCGGTCTTCTTCTCGACCACTGGACGACTACCCGGGCGGCTACGCTTCATCGAGTGGGGTCTACGGATTCTACCGACATCGCCGACAGGTATCCGGTTACAGAAACACGCTGAGAGACGGGGGTGAAACGAGTTACCTCTCGACCGCGCCGGTCGAAAGGAGGAACTCGGCGAACTGCAGATCGGTCGGCGTGTCGATGTCGACGGTCGTCCGGTCGATCTCGTAGGGAACGACGTGCTCGCCGAGGATCGATTCCTGATCGAGAACGGTCGAGCGCCGACAGATCCCGATATCCGGTGTCGTCTGGTACACCGTCGGCAGCGTCTGTCGTGGAGCGTTCATTGCGTCTTCGATCTCCGGATGCTCGGTGAACGGAGTCATATACTCGCCGTCGGGCTGCCACATCTTGTACGGCGACGCTGGCGGCTCTTCGACGGATCTGAGGCTGTCGGCCTCGGGGTGTGAGCAGAAGCGCTCTAAGGAGTCGTCGACCTCTTCGGCGGTTCGGAGCGGCCCGGTCGGCCGAAGGTGGACGATCAGTTCGGGTTCGTACCCCTCTTCGTCGGCGAACCAACCCAGACAGTGTTCGAACACGGGGAGGTCGGGCGTGAGGTCCTCCGCGAATTCGGACGGTCGCATGAACGGAACCTCCGCGTCGTACTCCCGGGCGACGTCGGCGATCTCCTCGCTGTCGGTCGAGACGACGACCCGGTCGACGTAGTCGGCCGCGGAGGCGGTTTCGATGCTGTAGGCGATCAGGGGTTTCCCGTCGAGGTCGCGGATGTTCTTTTTCGGGACCCCCTTGGAGCCGCCTCGGGCCGGGACGTGAGCGCCAGCACCTCGGTCTCCGCGGGGTCGGTGGGCTCGGTCGTCGCTCATGTCCACGGTGTGTCGACGTCCTCCCAGTTGTAGATCCACTCGCCGCTCTCGGGGTCGAAGCTCGCAAATCGGCCCCGGTAGTAGTCGCGGTTGAGGATCTCCTCGTGGGTCATTTTCCGGTCGGGCTGTCCACGCAAGGCGTCCAGTTCGTCGAGGTCATCTAAGAACGCATCCTGTTCGGCATCGGAAGCGTCGGCGAACGCCCGCAGCTCTGCTAAGTCCGACGGGGTGATCGAAACCGGGCCGTCCTTGGTTGCCTCACGATCGAACACGGTAAAGTGGCGTTCGACGACGTCGGCACCCAGCGCGATAGCAGCTTTAGTGGCGAGGATGCCGTCACGGTCGACGTCGGTGTGATCGGACCAGCCCACCTGGGGGCTGTGGGATTCGAGCCACTCCATTCGCGAAAGGTTGCACATATCCAGTGTGTTGGGGTAGCTCGTTACACAGTGAAGGAACGTATAGTCGACGCCCAGCTCGTCGAGCACGGCGGCGGTCTCTTCGGACCTCCTCGTCGTACGTGCCACCCGTCGAGACGAAGAACGTATCGAAGTGTTCGGCCAGCTCACGGAGCATGGGGACGCTAGCGCAGTCGTAGCTGGCGATCTTGATCGTCTTTTCCGGCCACGGGAGGGACGCGATGTCCGGGATCCGCTTCCGGGAAAAGACCGTTGTCAGGGGTGTGACGCCGTGTTTCTCACAGAGTTCGATGAACCGTTCGTGGTCAGCAATCGAGAGTTCGAGATCAGCGAGGCGTTCGTACTCGGGCTTGTAGGGCCGCTTGATCGTCTTGGTGACCCCGTTTGCTTCGGTTTCCCCGTGTTCGAACCGACCCCGTGGGGTGACGTCGTCGGCGAAGATGGTCTGGATCTTGGCGTAGTCGGCCCCGGCGTCCGCGGCGGCTTCGACCATCTCCGCCAGCGTGTCGGTCGAGCCGGTGTGGTTCTGACAGAGTTCGGCGATTATCTGGGTCATTGTGTGGACCCCATCCGTTCGTCGAGATCCGTTGCGATCTTTCTTGCTGCAAGGTCGATCCCGTTCAGCGTCCTGTACTCCGCTCGTAGCTGGTCTTTTAATTCACGCATGTTTGAACGAATTCGGTTACCGTAATCCGGTAGAACCTTTGACTGGTGTTCATTAAATGTACTCCCTATACCGACCGCTTCGATAGCCTCGACGTTGTACCGGATTTCCGGGTCGTCAGACGGCTGCCAGGCAGGCATGAGGAGCGGCGTTTCGGTGAACAACGACAGCCACACCGACCCCCATCCAGCCCGGGCGACGTGGAACTCGATCGCATCGCTCCCCAGTACGGACGGCAGAGCTTTCGTACCGCCGCCGAGCGCCTCTGGATCGTTCGTGTACACGTTGTAGTCGAGCGACCGGGCTTCCTGATAGAGCTCTTCGAGCCCCGGGATTCCCGACACCGTAACGTAGATGCCACGGTTCGGCTCCGTCTCCGGTGGCTCCGGCGGTTCCATCAGTGGGGCGACGAGTTCCTCGGTCGGATACGTGGGCGTTCTGTCGGGGCAGTGTGTGAACGTTCCCGGCTCGGAAATGAACTGCAGGTCGTGTTCCTGCTCGGTCTCGACGGCCCGCTGTCGGGCTGCCGAGAGGAGCTCCTCGGGAAGCGCGGAGTTCGAAGCCTCGATCTCCTTGGAAAAGATCTTCGAGAGATAGCCGAAGGAGGTGTAGTAGGACGGCGAGACGTCGAGCGAGACGCGCGGTGCGCGTGACAACTCGAACCGGACGGCGTCACCGTACTCGTCGTCGAGATACTCGGAGATCCGCTCGGACCACTCGTCGAACCGGGACACCCACCGCTGGAGGTACGACCGGTAGGACTCGTCCCCATAGAACGTCTCGGCGAACAGCTCGCCGAGCCGCTCGTCGAAGACGAACTCTTCGGGGCGGTCGTCCATCTCGGAGCCAAACTCCTCACGCATGATTCGCCGTTGTTTCGACCCGTATATCAGCGGCAGAACGATCCGGTGGCGGGGATGGCCCAGTCGTTCGAGGTGATCGTTAACCGAAACAGCGAGTTCGGTGATCCGGAGGTACGGACCCGTCCCGTAGGCGAAGTTCGTCACGAGACACGGACGATCAGTCATTAGTGCGTCCGGGGACGGTCGCCGGAACCGCTGAACCGATCGTAGGTGACATTCGAGAGCGACGTGACCTCATCGGAGTACAGCACCGCCCATGGGTCGAACAAGAGCGACGGATCGTTCATCTCGTCGGCGAGGTCGTGGACGTTCAGTCGCTCGAACGAACGGTGGTTCGTCATAATCATCACGCAGTCAGCGGCCGTGAACCCGTCTTCCAGCGAGTCGACCACCGTCCGGTCGGCCGCTTCGAGCCGCTCGCGGTCGACGACCGGGTCGTAGACCACCAGTTCGTCGACGAACTCGGAGAGCAGTTCGCACACCTCGACACTCGGCGAGTGTCGCATGTCCGATGTCTCCGGCTCGCCTTTGAACGCCATACCCATGACAAAGACCTTCGTCTCCCCGTCGGCCTCCTCATCGAGGAACCGGCGTACCTTCTGGGCCACGTAGTCGATCATCGTCTCGTTGACCTCGCGGGAGGCCGCCGGGAGCACGGGATCGTACCCGCGTCGCTTGCCAGACAGCTCCAAGAAGTACGGATCCTTGGTGAGGCAGGCCCCGCCGACACCGGGGCTCGGGGTCGGGATCTGGTTCCGGTCGTATCCCTCGTTCGCCGCGTGGATCACTTCGTGGGTATCGAGTCCCCATTCGTTGCAGATCTTCGCCGTCTCGTTCGCAAAGGCAAACCGGAGGTCCCGGTAGGAGTTGTTCAGCAGCTTCACCGTTTCGGCCGCCTCCAGCGACGAGACGGGGATCGTCGTCTTCGAGAACATCCCGAACAGCTGGGAGGCGTAGTCGGTGCTGCTCTTGTTGATCCCACCGATCACCTGCGGCAGCGACTTCAGTTCGTTGAGCGCGTTGCCAGCGATCGTCCGTTCGGGGGCGTAGGCGACGAAGAAATCCTGTCCCGCCACGAGGTCCGAGGCAGCCTCCAACGTCGGCAGGACGACATCCCGACACGTCCCCGTTGCGACCGTCGACCTGACGATGACGAGGTCGTGAACCGAGAGGTTCTCACCGACCTCCCGGGCTGCACCCTGCAGTGCGGAGGTGTCGATACTCTCGCCCCCATCGATCGGAGTATTGACACAGAGAATATAAATATCGCTGTCCGCCTCGGAGACGTCCGAATGAACAGTCATCGTCTCGCCGACGTGCTTGTTCAGCATCGGCTCCAGACCGCGTTCGTGGAAGTGGGTAACGCCGTTCTGGAGCTTCTCACGGATGTCCGGATCCTTTTCGATCCCCTGGACGCTGACACCTGCGTCCGCAAGCGTCAGCGCAAAGGTAAGTCCCACGAACCCGAGGCCGACCACGGCCGCAGTGTTGATTCGAACCTCGCTCCGTTTCCACAGTTCGAACGGCGTCACGACATCGAGGACCGCCCGTTTCTCGTCGACGACGACGATATGATGGTACTTGTTTTCGGGATCCTCACGCCGACCGAGTTCTTTATGCAAGTGACGCAGCATCGCCGTCGCGCTCGACGAGTCGGGGACGACCAGCGGATCGGCACTCATAACCTCCGAGAGCGGAGTATCCAGCCCGAGGCCCTGCACGATCGCCCGCCGAATGTCACCATCGGTCACGACACCGTTGATTTCATCCGTCTCCGAAGGGACGATAATGACGATCCCGGCCGGCGCACCCGTTGTTTTGCCGTCTTCCATCGCCATCATCGCCTGTTCGATCGTGGCCGACGGTTCGAGAACGATCGGTGCAATTCGGTCTTTCATTGTGCTGTCGGGGTCCGGCGACGCTCAGGATAGCTCCGATCTCGGTTCATTAGTCGTGTCGAACTGTTTCTCGATAATATATGTTCTGTTTCGTGTCTCTCGCCTGCGAAAACATCTCTCTATAGGGGGGACAGGGCGTCTGACGACGGTGAGAAGGGGTCGTTGTCACCCTCGGGCTGCCGGGGAGTCGCTGGCAGCGGGGCGGCGTTCGCGCCGGGGCTACCGATCCGATCCCNGGTCGACGATGTCGGGTTGAAGGATCGGTTCTCCGGCGAGCACTCGGTCGACGATCAGATCGAACGATTCGTTTCCGGGGGTGATCTCCGCATGCGAGACGGGGTGGAGCCGGATCTCGAACGTGTCGGGGTCCGTCGAGTAGTAGGGGAAGTCGATCAGCTTCCGGACGTAGTAGTGGTAGAGGTAGCGCCGTACGCGGGGGGCCATGTCGTCGGGGGGGCGGACCGAATCGAGGTTTTCGAGGGTCGACACGTAGTCGGCGGGCCCGTCGACCTCGATGGTGAATCCGAGATCGCGGTAGTGGGTCTCACCCGCGACGACGACCGGCTTGCCCTCGTATGCCATCTCCATCCCCACGGTGGAGTTGTAGACGAGTCCGACGTCGAGATCCTCGATGAGTTCGTAGGTGTTGACGTCCGTCTCCGGCGACAGCACCATCACGTTGTCCGGCAGTGGGCTGTACTTCTCGTGGATCCACTCCTCGATGCTTTCGTTGGTGCCGCGCTTGGCCTCGGCCGGATGGGTCTTGACGACGAGCCGCCGGTCGGGGTTGTCGAGATACCACTCGATCGTGTCGGCGATCCAGTCGAACACGTCGGGATACGGCGCCTCCGCGGTTTCCAGCGAGGCGTCCCAGATGAGGTTCGTGAACATCCCCGCAACCGGATCGGCAGCATCCCAATCGATCGACTTCTCTATCGTTGTCGAGTACTTGTGTCGTGTCGTGTCGCCGCTTTTTCTCCCCGCCATGATCTCCTCGACGACCGATTCCTGGTCCGTCGACAGCGGCGTGTCGACCATCGGTTCGAGGACGGACATCGCCTCGTACGGCGGCAGGGTCGAACGGTTGGTCGTCCGACCGAACTGGATCGTCTCGTCCCGGTGGCCGCGCATGTGGCTGTAACCGACGATCCCGTGTTCGTGGGCGACCGCTAACGGGACGCCCCCGTAGACGTAAGCGTTGTCGTTAGCGAGACAGGCCTCGATCTCGTAACGATCGAAGAGGTCGCAGATAGCGTCGACGAGCTGACAGGAGGTTTCGAGGTAGCGGCGGAACGTCTCCCGGTCGCCACCGTCGAGATCCAGATGATAACGGCGGACTTTCTTCCTGACGGATGCTTGAGCAAACGCCGAGACATCGATACCGCGGTACGTCTGCGGCTCCGGTGGGAAAAAACGGTCGAGGTCGTAGCCGGGAGCCGTCGGAAGCAGGTCGCCGAGTGGGATCGTCTCCACACCGAAGGCCTCAGCCATCTCCTTCCCGTAGTGATGACACAGGTTACAGACTGCTGGGCCGTCCCAGTCGAGTGATTTCCGCATACAGAGATCGAGATCAGCATCGCAGAGCGGCACGATCGGCCGGTAGCCGCGGGTTCGGAACGCGTGTGCAAAGATGTAGTATCGGTACGCGTTCCGGTTGTCGCCTTCGATCACCGGCAGGAGAACATCTCCTTTTGCCTCGGCAGGATCGAGTTCGTACGAGCGGATCTGCGGGTCGACCTCGAAGTCAGTCAGATCGGTGACTTCGTCGTATAGCCGAACCAACTGTGCCCCCAGTCCTACCTGATCGGCGGCATCAAGGACGGAACGCTTGAGTTCCTCGGTCACTCCGGAGAGATTTGACATGCCGCTAATTAACAGTTTGGAACATCGTTTATCGGGCGGCGCATCCGACGATTACCGAACTGCGGGTCCGAAAAACGAGGAATGACGAGCCTGACGGAGCCTCCATACGTTCTTCGAAGACGACACTAACGAGCCGAAGCCGATTCGTGTTCCGAATATCCACACCGTGAGGAAAGACGTAGCGTGTGGACAAATCCTGTAGTATAACATACAGTGGCCTCCTGCGTACTCCTAACGATGGATTCGGAAGCGACTACGCCACCGAACGTGTTGCTCGTCGTCCTCGACAGCGTCCGGGCGGCGAACACCTCGCTCCACGGCCACCACAACGAGACGACGCCGTTTCTCGACGGCCTCGCCGCGGAGTCGACCGTCTTCACACAGGCACGGTCGCCGGGCACCGAGAGCATTTCGAGCCATACGAGCATCTTTACGGGGTACCACGTTCGGGAACACGGCATTACCAACCGACGGCACCGGCTCACCGCCGGTCACACGGTCTGGGAACGGGTGGCCGAGCAGGGGTACGAAACGGGTGTCTTCTCGAACAATCCGTTTCTCACCGAGCTGCCGGTCGGTCTCTCGGAGGCGTTCGACACCGTTGCCGGGCGCTCCCGGGAGCTTCCGTACCCCGAGGCCGTGAACCCGAAGGACTTCGTGATCGACACCGGAGACGGACTGCGAAAGTACGTGCAGTTCGCCCGGGCTGCCTTCGAGAGTGGCCACCCCTTCGGTTCCCTTATCAACGGGTTCTCATTCAAGCTTCCCGACCAGTACGAGAGCCGTCTCCCGAGGGCCTTTTCGGTCGGACTCGTCGGCAGCCGTCTACGCCGACCGGTTCCTCGACTGGGAGCAGCGCGTCGACGGCCCGTGGGCGGCCTGTGTCAACTTCATGGACGCCCATTTCCCCTACGAAGGCGGTGAGTACGACCAGTGGGGAGGCAAACGGCTGGCCCGCCTTCAGGATTCGCTGGACGACCAAGTCTGGGAGTTCGTCGGCGGCCAACGACCGTGGTGGCAACGCGAGGCCCTCGAAGCCCTCTACGATGGCGCGATCCGCCGGATGGACGCACAGCTCGAACGCGTCGTCGAGCGGCTCCGACAACGGGGGTCCCTCGAAAACACCCTGGTCGTGGTTACAGCCGACCACGGCGAGGGGTTCGGTGAACCGAGTCTCCTCCGCCCGGAACAACGCTGTGTGGGCCATGGCAACGGGGGGCTGTACGAAGCACTGCTCCACGTGCCACTGGTCGTCCGGCCACCGGGTGGGGGCTCCGGACGCACTGTTTCGACACCGGCGTCGCTGACACGGTTTCCGTCGGTCGTCGACGCCGCGGTCGACGGAGCCGGAACACCCGAGCGAGCGTTCGTCGACGGGCCGGTCGTCGCTGCGACCAACGGGATCGACCCCGATACCCAGCAGCGTGCGCGGGAGCATCTCTCCGATATCGACGTCCTCACCACGCCAGCAGACGCTGTCTACCGAGCCAGTGAGCCGGTTCGGAAAACGGTTCGCTGGGGGGATGCCGAGGCCGAGGTGGCGGTTCCCGATGCACACGCCCGATGGATCGCCGACCACGACGCCTCATCGGCGATCGATATCGTCGACGAGCTGTCGACGGCGGGTGTCAGCGCGGAGGCAGACGGCGTCTCACAGGACGTCGAGCAACGACTGCAGGATCTCGGCTACGCATAAACAGCGTCTCGATGGGTAGAGCGTTCGCCCCGCTTACATGTATCCGAGCTGCTTCAGTCGCTCCTCGGTCGCGGCATCGATATCGCCGGTCGTTGCGGTCCGAACGCCCGCGTCCGAGAGGTCGGCGAAGGCGGCATCGATCCGTTCGTCCGCGTCGCTGACCTCGGCCGTATCCGAATCGACCCGGTAGGCCGTCCGTGCATCGACCGTCTGGACGACCCCCGTCCGGGTCCGCCACTGGACGTACTTTCTGACTCCGGGGCCACGGTCGACGTAGACGGCACGGGAGCTGCCATCGAGCGATTCGAGCGCGTCGTCGGTCGCGTATTCGTGGCCTCTGATCTTCGCCGACTCCGGTAATCCGTCGTAGCTGACGAGCGTCGGTTCGGCGGCGAACTGCCCGGCTGCGTCGTCGCCGCGACGGGCGGCCTCGACGGCCGACGGAAACCGCGTCAGCGACGCCGGTTCGGAGACGGTTCTGCCACCGTCGGTCGCGGGGTCACAGACCACCAGCGGGACGTGGACGAGTTCCTCCGCGATACCGGGTCCGTGGCCAGCGAGACGCGTGGGTTGGACGTGACTGTACTCGCCGAAACACTCGCCGTGATCGGCTGTGATCACCAGCAGGGTGTCTTCGAGCGTGCCTCTGTCTTCGAGCGTCTCGACGAGCCGACGGAGCTGGGCATCCATCTGATGGATCGTCCCGTCGTAGAGGGCTTCGAGGGCCTCACGCTGCCACCACGGCCGTTGGCCGCCGACGAACTCCCAGACCTGATCGTCCATCGAGTCTTGGAGTTCGTGAAGCGTCTCGTCGCCCCACCGGTCGTGGTCTGGCTGTGGCCGGTAGGGGAGATGGGCGTCCATGAAGTTGACACAGGCGGCCCACGGTCTCTCGCGGGCGGCCGCCCAGTCGAGAAACAGGTCGACGTAGACATCGGCGTCGGTCGACGGCGAGAGTCGGTCCGGGAGCAACGCGGGATAATCCCACGCGAGCTTGACCAACCCACCGTTGGCCAGCGAGCGTATCGGGTTGTCGTCTTCGAGACAGGCCCGAACGTACTCGCGGTACTGACCTTGGCCTTCACGCTGGACGAACTCGGTGGGATCGATCGCGTTTCCGAAGGGAACGTTCCGGGGACCCTCGACAGTATCGAACCCGCGTGTCAGCCCCGCATCACTGACTGTGATAAACGGGTTCTCGGAGAACACCCCGGTCGCATAGCCGTCGGCTTGGAGCGACTCGAAGACGGTGTATCCCGGTTCGAGAACGTCGGTCGGTCCGGCGATCCCGTGTTCGGCCACGTGAAGCCCGGTAAAGAGGCTCGTATGACTCGGCAGACTCCACGTCCCCGGCGACCGTGCCTGCGTGAAGACGGTCGACTCCGCGGCGAGGCTGTCGAGAAACGGCGTCGTCTCGTTGTGGTGGCCGTGGAGCGAGGTGTTCGCCGCCCGGACGCTGTCGAGGACGACGAGCAACACGTTCGGCTGTTCGACTGAACGGTGGGAGTCAGTCATCCCGATCAGTCCTCGATTCCATCCGCCCCGGCGGGACCCAGACGTTGCTTTCCCCACTCCGCGGGGTACTCGGTTTCCCGGGGCGTCAACAGTCGAAGGTTCTTGAGAAGCAGTTTGAACGCCGGGATCGTCATCTGTTTTGGATGTCGGCGGAGGAGGTAGGCCAGCCACTCGATGTGTTGTGGCGTGGAGAACGTAGAGGTCGCATCGTGGTGCGGGATCAGCCGTCGGGGCAGCCGCAACACCCGACCACCGGCCTTCCGACACCGGATGGCGAAATCCGTGTCACCCCCGTGCGGTCGGGATTCGTCGAACCCGCCGACGTGGTCCCACAGCGACCGGTGGAAGATCATGAACCGTCCGATAACGTAGTCAAGCGGCCAGAAGTCTTCCAGCCCCACGAGATGACCGGGATGCATCGAGTCGACGAGAGCGGCAGTGAGCGTGGTCGGAAACGTGATATCGTCGTCGGCGAGCACGATCCACTCGCCCGTTGCCCGCTCGATTCCGCGGTTGCGGGCGACGTTCAGCCCGTCGTCGGTAGCAACGACCACCTCAAGCCAGTCGGGAACGGAGTCTCGGGTGTAGTTTTCTTCACGGTTCGAGGGGATAACCACAGACACGTCGGAACAGACGGACTCGATATCGAGGTGTTCATGCGGATCGTCGGCCGCAAGCCAAGCAGCCTCGAACTGGTCTTTATTGGCGGTCATCGGCGGAGTTCACGACTAGTATCGTTCCTTTGGTCATATCCATCTGTCTTGTTGTAGTTTGGAGCCAGTTTATCAACATTGGCTTTTTTCAGCAGTGCCGCTTGCGACGAAAGTACTCCGTCGTGTTGCGACGAAAGTACTCCATCGTGTTGCGACGAAAGTACTCCGTCGTGGGTTCTCACGAGAGTGATCGGTACTGCTCGGCCGTAGTACCGAATAGCCACGGAAAACGTTGCTGGTAGGAGACGTATCGGGGTCCGACCTCCGCCGTCAGATCACGACCGTCACGCCGAGAGACCGGAGATAGCCACACCACTGGTCGACGAGCCGACCACCGAACCAAAGCAGTAAAGAACGTTTGTTGGGAGGTTCGAGTATGCACGACCAACGTGTGCTCGTCACCGGTGGAGCGGGCTTTATCGGCTCGAACCTCGCTAACCATCTCGCTGCGGACAACGATGTCATCGCGCTTGATGACGCCTATCTCGGTACGGCCGACAATCTCGACGATGACGTCGAGTTCGTCGAGGCGTCAGTTCTCGACGACGGGTTTCCCGCGGATGTCGACGTGCTGTTCCATCTTGCGGCGCTCTCCTCGCGGAACATGCACGAGGAAAACCCCCAACAGGGGTGTCGTGTCAACGTCGAAGGGTTCGTCAATACTGTCGAACAGGTCCGGAAACACG
>Ga0065697_1000385_pt1 | contig 22830 bp, 22 predicted proteins | sample AntLakMe24m_08um_FD_59086 | JGI IMG/M metagenome (GOLD analysis project Ga0065697, IMG submission 59086) | Hypersaline microbial communities from Antarctic Deep Lake - 24m 0.8um v2 (version 3) | ecosystem: Environmental > Aquatic > Non-marine Saline and Alkaline > Hypersaline | place: Deep Lake... | reverse complement strand
GCCGGCGGTCCGCGACCGGATGCGCGCGGACGACCCGCACGGGCGACGGCTCCGTGGCGTCGCGCGTGGCGACGGCCCGCTCGCGGTCCGTGGGGATTGAGTGTGAGAGAGCACGGATAAACAACTGCGCTGCCAGTAGCTTCTTTAAATACTAATCCAAATGAGAGAGTGATGCTATCACTACAGTTCGGCGGTGTCGGGTTGAGCGCGGCCCTGACGGGGATCCTGTTCTCCGTGGCGCTGTTCCTCGTCGGATTCGTCGGCGTGCTGCTGCTGGGGAAGTTCGTGTTCGTACCGGCGGTCATGCGGGTATTGGGGTCGCGCGGGTTCGACGAGGCCGTTCGCAGTCTCGGCTCGAGCGTGGCGAACGCCGTCGTGTGGGTGGCGGCGATCGCCATCGGATTCACGATGGCCGGCTACAGCGCGTTCCTCTCGGCGTTCGCCGTCTTCGGCGGCGCCATCGCGCTCGCCGTCGGCTTCGCCGCACAGGACCTGCTCGGGAACTTCGTCGCCGGGATCTTTATCCTGAAGGACAAGCCGTTCGAGGTCGGCGACTGGATCGAGTGGGACGGGAACGCGGGCCGCGTCGAGGACATCGACCTGCGGGTCTCTCGCGTCCGAACCTTCGATAACGAGCGGATCACGGTGCCGAACGGCGACCTCGCGAACAACGCGGTCACGAATCCGGTCGCCTACGAGACGCTTCGCCAGAAGTTCGTGTTCGGCATCGGCTACGAGGACGACATCGCCGAAGCCACCGACATCATCGTCGAGAAGGCCGAGGCGCACGCGGAGATCCTCGACGACCCCGCGCCCTCGGTTCGGGTGGTCGAACTGGGCGACTCCGCCGTAGGCCTGCAGTCGCGCTGGTGGATCGGCGAGCCCGGCCGGGGGGACTTCGTCCGCGTGCGCTCCGAGTACGTCACCGACGTGAAGGAGGCGTTCGACGAGGCCGGCATCGACATGCCGTACGTCCACCGGCAGCTCACCGGTAGCGTCGAAGTCATCGAGTCGGTCGCCGACGACGAGTAACGCGAGCGTTGGTCGCGTTTTACTTTTAAACCCCTAGCGGTGACGGCGAGGTCACTTATAAATGACACCCGATCTCCCGCCTACCGCGTCGCCGCCTTCCACTCCCGGAGCCCGAGCCGCTCGCCGTTCAGGTCCTCGGCGGGCGCCTCGGTGGCGGCCCAGACGAACAGCGGCGCGACGCTCTCGGGGTCGCGGGCGCGCTCCTTCCCGGTGAGGTCGGTCGCGACGAGCCCGGGGTCGACGACGCCGACGGTCGCCGAGAGGTCGGCCGCGAACCCGCGCGCGACCGCCTCGGCGGCCGCCTTCGAGACGGCGTACGCGCCCATCCCCGACCGCGACTCGTGGGCGACGCCGCCCGACGGGACGACGACTCGCGCGTCGTCGGCGAGGTGCGGGACCGCCTCCGCGATCGTCGCGAAGACGCCGCGGGCGTTGGTCCGCATCGTGTCGTCGTAGTCGGCGTAGCTCGTCTCGTCGGTCGGGCTCTCGCCCGGCCCGCCGTGGAAGACGGCCGCGTTCGCGAACACCACGTCTATCGGGCCGGCCTCTCGGGCGACCTTCTCGAAGAACCGCTCCAAGTCGAATTCGTCGCGCACGTCGACGCGGGCGCCCCACGCGGTGCCGGCGTCCTCGCTCCCGCTCTCTCCTTCGCCTTCGTCTCTGCCCCCGTCCTCGTCTCCGCTCTCGTTCAGCGCCGCGACTGTCTGATCAACCGCGTCGCCGTCGCGTCCGGAGACGGCGACGAACGCCCCCTCGTCGACGAACGCCTCGGCGACCGCCCGCCCGATCCCGCTCGTTGCGCCGGTGATCGCGACCGTGGGCTCCATATGGCGATCGGTTGGGTCGTCGCCAACTTAGGCGTACCCACTCGGGGCGCTTCTCGACCGATACGTCTCGGTCGGCACTTCCCGTCTCCACCGGCGCCGTCTCCGCAATTCCCGCCAATATCTTCTCAACCGTCTGGCCGGTATTTATACCGTCGCCGACCCTACGACCGAGCATGGACGTGGCCCCGGACATCGACGCCGTGGCCGGCGAGTCCGTCGTCGTGATCGGCGGCGGATTCGGCGGCCTCTCGACCGCCTGTTACCTCGCTGACGCCGGCGCGGATGTGACCCTCTTGGAGAAGAACGAACAGCTCGGCGGGCGCGCGAGCCGGCTGGAGGCCGACGGCTTCCGGTTCGACATGGGGCCGTCGTGGTACCTCATGCCCGACGTGTTCGAACGGTTCTTCGGCCACTTCGGACGCGAACCGTCGGAGTTCTACGAACTGGAGCGACTCGATCCCCACTACCGGGTGTTCTGGAAGGACGGCGACAAGGTCGACGTGCTCCCCGACCGCGAGGCGAACAAGGCCCTCTTCGAGGAGTACGAGCCCGGTGCGGGCGAGGCGTTCGAAGCGTATCTGGAGGAGTCCGAACGCACCTACGAGATCGGGATGGAACACTTCGTGTACGAGGACCGTCCGCGGCTCCGCGACTACGTCGACAAGGACGTGCTCCGGTACTCGTGGGGGCTCTCGCTTCTCGGCAAGATGCAGGGACACGTCGAGGACTACTTCGACCACCCGAAGCTCCAGCAGCTGATGCAGTACACCCTCGTCTTCCTCGGTGGCTCCCCGACGAACACCCCCGCGCTGTACAACCTGATGAGCCACGTCGACTACAACATGGGCGTCTACTACCCCGAAGGCGGGATCGGCGCCGTCGTCGACGGCATCGTCGAACTCGGCGAGGACCTCGGCGTCGAGTTCGTCACCGACGCCGAGGTGACGGCCATCGAGGGACGCCGCGGGGGCTTCGCGCTCGACACCGCCGACGGCGAGCGCTACCTCACGGATCTGGTCGTCTCCGACGCCGACTACGCCCACACCGAACAGGAGCTGCTCCCGAAACACAAGCGCCAGTACAGCGACGAGTACTGGGAGTCGCGGACGTACGCGCCCTCCGCGTTCCTGCTGTACCTCGGCGTCGAGGGCGACGTGCCGAACCTCGAACACCACACGCTGGTGTTGCCGACGGGGTGGAACCACCACTTCGAGCAGATATTCGACGACCCAGCGTGGCCCGATGACCCCGCTTACTACCTCTGTGCGCCCTCCGAGACCGACGACACGGTCGCGCCAGAGGGACACAGCAACCTGTTCGCCTTGGTCCCCATCGCGCCCGGGCTGGAGGACACTCCCGAACTGCGCGAAGAGTACCGCGACCTCGTGTTGGACGACATCGCCGAGAACACCGACACGGAGCTGCGCGACCGGATCGTCTTCGAGGAGACGTTCTGCGTCGACGACTTCGCGGACCGGTACAACAGCTACCAGGGAAGCGCGCTCGGGCTGGCACACACCCTGCGACAGACTTCGCTGCTTCGCCCGCCCCACCGGTCCGACGCGCTCGACGGGCTCTACTTCACGGGGTCGACGACGACCCCCGGTATCGGTGTCCCGATGTGTCTCATCAGCGGACAGCTGACCGCCGAGGAGCTGTCGAAGACGGCGTGATCGGAGCCGTGAGCGACACCGTAACCGGCCCCGATCAACGCTCGATCCCCGACCTCCTCCAGTACCTGCTAGTGCTGTCGCGGCCGCGGTTCTGGCTGTATCTCGCCGGTCCCGTCGCCGTCGGCGTCACCTACGGAATTGCCGACGTGAGCGAGCTGTTCACGCCGGTCACTGTCGGGCTTGCGGCGTACTTCCTCGTGCCGGCGAACGTCTTCCTCTACGGCGTCAACGACGCCTTCGACGCCGATATCGACGAGCTGAACCCGAAGAAAGAGGGTCGCGAGGCGCGCTGGCGGGGCGACCGACTCGTCGCACTCGCGGTGGTCGTCTCCGGCGCGCTCGGGGTCGCCGTATTCGCGATCACACCGCGAGTCGCATGGCCGTACCTCGCCGGCTTCCTGCTTCTCGGTGCCGGCTACAGCGCCCCGCCAGTGCGGTTCAAGACGACGCCGTTCCTCGACTCCGTCTCGAACGGATTGTACATCTTACCGGGTGCGGCCGCGTACGCTGCCGTGTCCGGGACGCACCCACCGATCGCGGCGCTCGCGGGCGCATGGCTCTGGGCGATGGGGATGCACACCTTCTCTGCGATCCCCGACATCGAGCCGGACCGCGCCGCCGGGATCCGGACGACGGCGACGCTTCTGGGTGAGGGGCGGACCTACGCGTACTGCGTCGCCTGTTGGGTCGCCGCCGCGGTCGCGTTCGCCGCGGTCGACATCCGGCTCGGCGTGCTGCTCGGCGTGTACCCCGTCTTCGCGGCGTGGGTCGCCCGGTCGTCGATCGCAGTCGACCGCGCGTACTGGTGGTTCCCGGCGCTGAACACCGCCGTCGGCACCCTGCTGGCGATGGGGGGACTCTGGCGCGTCTACCCCGTCACGGAGGCCCTCGCGTGAGCGACCCCGCCGAATCCGCCGCAACGTCGGGACGACTCGGCGCGCTCCGCGCCCGACTTCCCGACACGCGCCGCGAGGCGGAGCGTCTGCTCGACAGAATCGTCCGCGAGAACCGGTTTACGATTGCCGTGCTGTTCCCCCTCGTCGGTGCGATCGCACTCGTCGGCAGCGCGGAGGGGTGGGTGCCCGAGCCGCTCGCGTTTAACCCGTGGTTCGTGCTGTTCGGTGTGCTGGTGATGCGGTCGCCGCTCGTCGTCGGGGTGTTGCCCGCGCTCGACCGCCGCGCGGTCGGGTGGCTCGGGGTGCTCGTCGCGTACACCTACGCGATCGAGCTGTTCGGCGTCGCCACCGGGTGGCCCTACGGCACCTTCGAGTACACCGTGAGCCTCGGGCCGATGCTCGGCGGGGTGCCGCTGGCGCTCCCCGTCTTTTTCATTCCGCTCGTGGTGAACGCCTACCTGCTCTGTCTGCTGCTTCTCGGCCCGCGGGCGTCGAACGGGTGGCTCCGGCTCGCGACCGTGATCGCCGCGGTGGTCGCGATGGATGTGGTGCTCGACCCCGGCGCCGTCGCGCTCGGCTTTTGGAGCTTCGGCGGCGGCGCCTTCTTCGGTGTTCCCCTCTCGAACTACGCCGGCTGGGTGTTGTCGGCGACGGTCGCGGTGGTCACGCTCGACCGCGCGTTCGAACTTGGGGCGCTCGGCGATCGACTGCGCGACTGCGAATTCATGCTCGACGACATGGTGAGCTTCGTGATCCTCTGGGGCGGAATCAACCTCTGGTACGGGAATCTACTCCCCGCCGCCGTCGCGGTCGCATTCGGCGTCGGGCTCGTCCGCGCCGACCGATTCGATGCGACCCTGTTCACGCAGTGGCGGTGAGGTCGACCGACTCGCGACTCCTTATATACGCCCCACCATTCCGGTACGTATGAGCGTTTGCGTCACGGACCATCGAGCGGAGGAGACCGAATGAGCGGGCTCGCGATCGAGTACGGCACCCATGATCGGGTCCGGGAGATCGTCGATCGGCTGACCTACTGCGCCGAACACGTCAGCGTCGCGTTCGACGGCTGGGACGAGCCGCACGTCAAGGGGCCGGGGCTCTACTTCGCGGTCGTCGCCGACCGCGGCTACGGCGCGTACGCCGACCCAATGGGCGACAACCGGTGGCCCCGAAAGAGCTGTACCACGGTGTTCGACGAGGACGCGTTCGTCGACGCCGTCGAGACGGTGAGCGTCAAGCGGGACGGCGGGATCGTCGTCGCGGTCGACGGCGAGATAGAGGCACAGATGGTGCGGTTCCGCGACCTTGGCACCCGGAGCGGCGAGTCCACCCTCGTCGACGACGTGAGCTACGAGCCGTGGATGGGGTCGCGGCATATGAGCGCGATCGAGACCTCAGTCCGGCCGGAGGTCGTAGCGACCGTGACGCTGAGCGAGGAGACCGGCCGGGTGAGCGTGTTCCGCAACGGCGACGCGGAGTCGATGGAGCGCAACGAGCTCGGCGGGGTGTGGCGCGTAGAGTAGCCGGTTCGGTCTCTTTCGACGTAGTCTGTCCGTGTCGGCAGAACAGCCGGGACAAGTGTTTCGCACCGGTGGAAAAATGTAGGTGTGACAACGTAGGTAGAGGAGTGAACCTTCGCCACCCGCTCGTGGCCGTCGCTCTGACGCTCGTCTTGACGGTCCCGTGGGTCGGACTGTTCATTTCGTACGGGGGATACGGAACAGTCCACCCGGGAGAGAACGTGACGCCGCTGGCGGCGGTCGTCGTGGCAGGGGTCGCGATTCTCGGAGCAGCGTTTCTGCTCGCGTGGGCGGCCGAGACCGCGGAGAAAGACGTTCCGCAGGGATTCGCCATCGCGGTTCTCGCCGTGCTTGCGGTCGCCCCGGAGTACGCGGTCGACGCGCTGTACGCGTGGCAGGCGGGCGCCGGATCGGCCGCGGCCGGAAATCTCGCGATCGCGAACATGACCGGTGCGAACCGTATCCTCATCGGGCTCGGGTGGTCTGGTATCGCGCTGTTTACGATCTATCGCGCCAAGACCACGCGTGATTCCGCAGTCGAACGCCGCCCAGGGTTCCTCACCGACGCGGTCACGCTCAACCGCGACCTCGCGACGGAGATCACGTTCCTCCTCGCCGCCACGGCGTACGCGTTTCTGATCCCGCTGCGAGGCGGGGATCGGCCCGATCGACTCCATCGTGCTGGTCGGGCTGTTCGTGCTGTACATTGCCATCGTCATCCGAGGAGACGTCGAGGAGTCAGACCGACACGTCGGCGTTCCCGCCTACTTTCAAGCGTACCCGAAAGTGCCGCGGATCGCCGTCATTCTGTTCGGCTTCCTCTTCTCGGGCGCGATCATCTTCACCGCGGTTCACCCCTTCGCAGAGGGGCTCGAACAGTTGGGGCTCCAGTACGGCATCCCGGAGTTCTTCATGATCCAGTGGCTCGCGCCGCTGGCCTCGGAGAGCCCGGAGTTGATCGTCGTCGCGTACCTCGTGAACAAAGCTCGCTCGACGGCCGGGTTCAACACGCTCATCTCCTCAAAGCTCAACCAGTGGACCCTGCTCATCGGAACGCTCGCGATCGTGTACTCGATCTCGGCCGGCGCCGTCGGCACCCTCTCGTTCGACGCCAAGCAGGCCGCGGAGATCTGGATCACCGCGGCACAGAGCTTCTTCGCCATCGCGATCATCGTGAACTTCGAGATCAACGTGCGCGAGGCGGTCGTCCTGCTCGTGCTGTTCAGTTCGCAGGTCCTCACGGAGTTCTACGTCATCCGAACGTACGCTGAGCCGGCCGCGACCGAGGTGAGCATGACGGTGTTGTACGCGTACACCGCGGTCTACGCCGTCATCGGTGTCGCGCTGTTCGTCAAGCGTCGGAAGAGCGCCAGCAAACTCGTTCGGCGTGCGATTTCGACGGCGCGGACCGCGTTGTGACGGCGCCGGTGGTATTCCTTCGGAGGGCCGATCGCCTCAGTCGTCGTCGTTGAGAACTCCCTCGGCGACGGCCATGTCGTCGACGCTCGGGTCGTCAGCGGAACGCCGCAGGACGAACCGCTTGCGAATCAGGTCCGCGAAGTAGATCACGGTTCCCAAGATGAGCAGGCTGTCGCCCGGGAGCCGCGCCCAGAACAGCGTCTGGACGAGCGGCCCCTCGTAGAACGCGAGGCTGCGCGCCGCGGCGTAGCCCTCCGTGAACGCGACCTCCAGTTGGAGGAACCCGACGGGGAGCACCGAGACGAACACCATCAGTGCGAGCCCGACGTTCCAACACCAGAACGACGCTCGGAGCCACGAGCCGTCCCAGCGCTCGGGGTCGATCGACAGCTGGAGCATGTACGCCACCATCCCGAGCGCGAGGAAGCCGAACGCGCCGAACATCGCGGCGTGGGCGTGCCCCACAGTGAGGTAGGTGCCGTGCTCGTAGTAGTTGATCAGCGGGAGGTTGATGAAGAAGCCGAGCACCCCGGCGCCGACGAAGTTCCACACCCCGCTGGCGACGATGAACATGAAGGGGAGTGTGTAGGGGAACCCGCCGGATTCGGTCATCGCTCGGTACTGCCCGATCGCCTCGTAGAGGATGAAGATCAGCGGGAGCAGCTCCAGCGTCGAGAAGATGCTCCCGATCGGGACCCAGTAGTCGGGCATCCCGATCCACCAGTAGTGGTGCGAGACGCCGATGACACCGGTCCCCATCACGAGCAGGGCCTGCAGCATCACGGCCTTCTCGGCGCTGCGCCGCGACAGGAGGTTCATCGAGACGAGCGTGAGTCCGATGATCGCGACGATGAAGAACTCGAAGGCGCCCTCGACCCACATGTGGACGACCCACCACCGCCAGAATTCCGTGACGGCCATGTTCGTCGACGGCGTGAACATGAAACCGGCGACGAACAGCAAGGTGATCGAGCCGCCCGCGTAGAGGATCATGTGCGCGAGCCCGTACACCGGCTCGCGGTCGAGCAGCGGCTTGAGCCCGCGGATCGCGAGGATCGCCCAGAGCACGAAGCCGACGAGTAGGCCGCCCTGCCACACTTTCCCGACTTCGAGGTACTCTAACCCCTCGTTACCGAGGAGCCACCACAGCTGGCCATCGAAGTAGCCGTTCGCGCCGAGCCAGATGCCGCCCATCCCGCCGACGACGACGGTCACCAGCGCGCCGAGCAGGACGTTGACGTACCGCGCCTGATTCCTCGGCTCATGGCCGGTGAGAAGCGGCGGGAGGAACAGCCCGGCGCCGAGCCACGTCGACGCGATCCAGAGTATTCCGAGATCGATGTGCCACGTCTTCGCGATCGAGAAGGGGAGCACCTGCAGGATGTGGATCCCGAAGAGTTCCTCGATCCCGAAGAATCCGGCCCGTTCGATGTAGAAGTGCGCCAGTAACCCTCCCAACAGCACCTGCGCTACGAACAGCCCGGCGGCGATCGGGATGAACCGGAGCGCCGCGCGCTGGCTCGGGAAGATGCTCACGTCGCCCGGCTCCGGCACGGCGACTCCCCTCCGCCGACGGCTCCGGAAGCTTCACCGACTTGTACAGGAGGATCCCCGCCCCCGCCGCGGCGACGAGCAGCACCATGGCGATCACGCTCCACGTCATCGCAGCGCCGGTGGCGTCGTTGCCGGCGGCCGGCGAGTAAGGCCACTCGTTCGTGTAGGAGTTGCCGCCGTCGGGCCGATCGGTGTGAGAGAACCACGCCGTCCACAGTGCGAAGTCGGCGAAGTCCTCGGCCTCCTCCGTCGACTCGATCATCCCGACCGGAACGCCCCGATCGCGGTCGCCCTCGTGGTAGCGCTCGACGTACGTCTCGCGCACCTGCTCGTGGGCGTACGCTTCCGCGGCGGAGTACTGGACGGTGTCGCTCCCGTCGTGCGCGCCGTCGAGGTCGTCGCGGACCGTCTGGTCGACCGCCGCGCGCTCGGAGGAGCTGAGCGAGTCGTAGCCGGCGCCGTACTCCTCCTGCGCGTAGTACTCGCGCATGTGCTCGGTCTTCAGATCGAGCGTTTCGGCGGTGTAGTCCTCGCCGTAGTACGCGCCGTTACCGAGTATCGACCCGTGGTTCATCAGCCCGTACTGCTGGAACGCCGCCTTCCCGTCTTGCACCGTCTCCCCGGTGGCGATCGTCTCGCCGTCGGGACCGACGACCTCCTCGGGAATCGGCGGCGCCTCCTGGTACGCGAACCACGCCCCGGCGCCCATTACGACCAGATTCAACAGGAACGCCGCGACGATGACCTTCGCGATCGTCTTGCGTGTGAGTTCCATCGGGTGGTCGTACCCTCCACACGGACTATCAGTTTGGCGGCAACATGTTCGGACGGCGTTCCCAGCAACTGACAGCGCAAGTCACCGTCGCGGGCGCTACGGCCCGATGTCGACGGTGCGAACCGACGGCACGAACATGTTCGTACGGTGGCTTACCGGGAAACACCGCATACGAATGGGTATGCCAACGACCCGCGAGGCGACGACGTCAGAGTCCGCGAGCGCGTCCGAAACGACGACCGAAACCACCGTCACGGTGCGTTGCACCGGTCACGTCCGGACGGAGCTCGGGAAGTACGAGTTCGAGTACACGTTCGAGGGAGACACCCTCAGGGAGTTCCTCGACGAGCTGTTCGTAGAGTACCCGGAGCTCCAGGAGATGCTGATCGCGGAAAGCGAGGAAGAGTCGACCCACAGCGGCTGGGCGCCGACGCCGGAGGAGCTACCGGGGACGTGGACGAAGAACCCGGTCGGCGAGCAGACGATCGCGTACGCCCGGATCCTCGTGAACGGTCACTTCAACGAGAACGAGAAGGGGTTCGACACCGAGCTGGAGGAGGGCGACCGGGTCGCGCTGGTGTACCCGTTCATGTTCTGCTGTTAGCCGGGGGTGTCGGGGAGTTCGGCTCCGCTGCCGCCGTCGCTCGTTCACCGGAGGCCGACCTGCGAGAGGCCGACCTGCGAGAGACCGACCTGCGAGAGGCCGACCTGCGAGAGACCGACCTGCGAGAGACCGACCTGCAAGAGACCGACCTGCGAGAGACCGACTAGGCTTCGTAGCCCGCCATCTCCATCACGGAGGCGAACTGCTCTGAGTCCATCGCGCTCTCGTACACCATCCCGCCGATCATGCCGCCGGGGTAGCTGTCGCCGTTCATCGCGTGGTTCACCTTGTGACAGTGGAGCGCGTAGACACCCGGGTCGGCGTCGGCGGTGAACTCGATCGTCTTCCGCTCGGCGGGTGCGATGGGGATCACGTCCTCACGGTGCCTGGCGGCCTCGGGGATGACGCCGCCATCCTTCTCGACCACGGTGAAGCCGTGGTTGTGGTTGTGCATCGCGTGTGACTCGTAGCCGGCGTTGACGAAGTGGATCCGCACCTGATCGCCCTCCTCGACGATCAAGGGGGAGCCCTGTTCGGGGTGGAATGTGTACGGCGCGGAACGACCGTTCACGGTGAAGGCGTCGGGGTTGCGGTCGCGGTGGCTGAAGTCCACGTCGCCGCCAGCCGTCGAGGCGGACAGGCGAGTGTCCCAGTCTTTGATCGTCATGAACGCCTCCTTGTCGGGGGCTTCGTACCCCTCCGGGTCGACGCGAAGGATCCCGTACATCCCCATATCGAGATGGTTCTGCGTCTGGTAGTGGCAGTGGTAAAAGTGGGTGCCCGGCTGGTTCGCGTCAATCTCGTAGGTATACTCCTCGCCGGGCGCGACCTGCTGGCCCGTCGTCGTCGGGACGCCGTCGTCCATCCAGTCCTTGCTGAGCCCGTGGACGTGGAAGGTGTGCGGGCGGTTGTGCGCCGAGTTGTCGTAGGTGATCTCCAGTTGGGTTCCCTCGGTTACCCGGAGCAACGGGCCGGGGACGCTCGGATCCGTGTCCGGCGTCTGCCACGCCCAGACCTCGGGGAGCTCCCACGGACCGCCCTGCGTGTCCTCGCCGAGCAGCTGGTGGCGACACGGGGTCGTGGACACCGTGATCTGCCCGTCCCGCTCGTCGAGGTCGATCGTCGTTCGCGGGGACGTGTACGGGTGATCCGTCTCCACGCCCGTAGAGTCGCTTCCTGACCACTCCTCGACCTGCTGTTGGACCGTCTCGTCGGTGACCGCGTTCTCCGCGCCCTCCCCGGCATCCGCTCGCGGAGCGCCACACCCCGCGAGCCCGACGGTGCCGAGTGCGGCGGCCGCCGAGAGGAAGCCGCGTCTGGAAGCGATGCGTCGCCCGGTGTCGTCGCCGTCTCTCGTCATACCCGAACATGGACGGGACTGACATATAAGCGAGGTAGCGGATACACAAACCCTGAGAACGCCGTCGATTGACGTGAGATTTATATATCCGAAAGGCATTGCGAACGCCTCACATTCCCGCGGTCCAGATCGACGAGGCGTGTGTCTCAGGGGCGATCGGTAACTACTCTTGCGTCTCCGACTGTCCGGCTTGGGTCGGGCTGCGCCGAATCCCCCAGAGGTACCGGTAGATCGGGTACACGTACTCCTCGATCGGGCCCTGTACCCCGCGCGGACTCGAGTATACGAGCACCGGAACTCCGCTTCCCTGCGCGAGTTTGATCACGTTGTCGGGAGTGCTCCCGAAGACGCGGCGTCGGAGGCGGCGGGTCCGGGTAGGCTCCGATGATGAGGATACCGCCGTTTTTCGCGGGCCCCGATCGACCAGCCCGTCGGCGATCGTCTGAGCGGTAGTGTTGTGGATCTGGACCGACGACGCGTTCGGGAGCCCGGAGACCGTCGCCTCCGTGTTCTCGGGGCGGCCCTCGCCGCCTTCCGGGGTGATGTTGATCACGTGGATCTCCGCGTCTCGCTCGCCCATCCGGTCGATGAGCGAGAGCAGGTCCATGTGGTGGGGTCCGCCGCCGGCCCCGATGTTGACCACGTCAAGGGCGTCCGGATCCAGCACGCCGCTCGCGAACAGCACGCCGCACGGGGCCTTGTACTCGACGTGTTCAGCGATCTCGGTGTGCTCCTCGGGGTAGCCCATCAACACGAGGTTCGACTCCTTATCCCGGGCCGTCTGGACGATGTCGAACCCGACGTCCCGACAGGTGTGTCCTTCGACCGCGTACGACACGTCGAGGTCCTCGGCCGCCAGCAGCTCCTGAATGCGCGTGATCCGGCCGCGGGTGATCTCCTCGACCGCCTCGTACGGCGTCTGTTCGGGGATCTGAGTGACCGTCAACACGTCGACGAACGGCTCGCCCTCCTGATACTCGGCCATCGCAGCCGCCAGCCGCGCGTACCGGACGGCCCGATCCGGCCGCGCAACCGGAACGAGAATACGGAACGAATCCTCGCCCGGCGTCTCGGCGGTGCCGCCGGACGCGTCGGCAGTGACGTCGGTCTCCGCGACGTCGGCTACGGTGGTGTCGGCCTCCGCGACCGCTCTTTCTGCCTCAACCTGGCTGGCCGACGTGGTGGACGGTACGACCTCCTCGTACAGCTCGTCCATGTCCGGTTTGCCGCCCCAGATCAAGTACGCCGCGAGCATCCCGACGATGAGGCAGACACCGACGACGACGCCCTTGACCGGGAGGTTGGTGATGAGCGCGACGTTCGCGATCACCCCGATGATCGGGACCAGCGGGACGCCCGGCACCCGGAACCCGCGCTCGATGTCCGGGTACCGGCGCCGGGAGTAGATGAGCGCGATGTTCACCACGGAGAGCGGCAACAGCAGGTTCAGCGTCGCGAATCCGGTGAGCGTCGTCAGCCCCAGATTCGTGAAGGTGATCGGCCCGAGCGCCGGCAGCGCCACCGTGAGATCGAACGGGATCACGCCGCCTTCCGCCGGGAAGAGTCCGATGAACACGACGATGAGGGCGACGATCACCCCCGTCGCGGAGGCCACGCTCCAGAACGGGGTGCCGTACTGCCGGTGGATCCGCGAGAACGGCCGCGGCGCCTGCCCCTGCCGGCCCATCAGCGACCCGATCCCGCTGGCCGCGAGGATGCTCGCGTTCGAGGCGCTCACCATGCTGAATATCGCGCCGGCGACGATAAGCGATCGTCCCGCGGGGCCGAGGAAGCCGGCGGCGACGCGACCCATAGCGGTCTCGCCCTCCTCGGCGATGACTTCGGCCGGGACCGGTGAGTTCACCATCGACACGATGACGAACGCGTAGAGGATCGTCACCGTGAGGATGCTCGCGGCGATCGCGAGCGGCACCGTCCGGCGGGGCTCGATGATCTCTCCGGCGCTCGCGGCGATCGCGGAGAAGCCGAAGAAGGTGATGAACGCCAGCGCGGCGATCGAGACGATCCCGACCGGGTCGCCGGTAAAGCCGGCGGCGAAATTACCGGCGGCGACGGCCGGTCCACGGAACGCGACGGCGCCGCCGATGAACGCCAGGAGGACGGCCACCTTCGCGCCCGTCACGAACAGCTGGAAGGTCCCGCTCTCCTCGGTCCCTCTGGCGTTGAGGACCCCGAGCAGCAGGGCCGCGAGCACGCCGGAGCTCCCGTGAGGGAGGACGTGGAGCGACTCCGGGAGGATGAACCGGACGACCCACTCGTCCATCGTCGCGAGGTAGAAGGCGGTCGTTCCGGTGTACCCCAAGAACAGCATCGCGCCGACGACGTACACCAGCGTGTCGTGCTCGAAAGTGCGCGAGGAGAACAGATAGCCGCCGCCGTTCTCGGAGTAGATCGACGCGAACTCGGAGTACGACGCCGCGGTCAGGCTCGCAACGATCGCCGCGAGGACGAAGGCGATCACGGCGCTGCTCCCGATCTCGGCGACCGCCGTGCCCGACAGCGAGAAGATCCCCGCCGCGATCATCGTCCCCAACCCGATCGCGAAGGCGATTTTGAAGTCGAGCGTCCGGGTGTGCTCTACCATTGTAACCCGATCCGAAATGAGACCACCAAAAACTGTTGGTCGGTTACCTGTTGCCGGGGATTTCTGTTGAATCCGAACGTGCGCGAGATTTATTGGTCTCCCCTGCGACCCCGAGGCCATGCGCATCGGTATCGTCTCCGACACCCACGACGACCTCGCCGCCGTCGAGGCGGCCGTCACGCTGTTCGAACGCGAGGGCGTCGACGCCGTCGTCCACTGCGGCGACTTCGTCGCGCCCTTCTCCGTGACCCCGTTCGACGTCGGGGGCGATTCCGACGCCGGCTTCGACTTCTACGCCGCCCGCGGCAACAACGACGGAGAGTGGGCGGTCCAGTCGACCGTCGAGTCGTTCGGCACGTACCTCGGCGAGGCGGGGACGCTCTCGTTCGGGGACGAGGAGAACGCCGTCGACATCGCCGTCACCCACGGCACGAGCGCGGTCGTCGTCGACGCCCTCGTCGACTGCGGCGACTACGACTACGTGTTCCACGGTCACACCCACGCGCACGACGCCGAGGAGCGCGACGGGACGGTGCGGGTGAATCCCGGCGGACTCCCCATCCCCGTCGACGGCGCGGACGACGCCTTCCGCGTCGCGGTCCTCGACATTGGAGCGGACGCCGGCGGGGCGAGCGGGGCCAACGCGGTGATGCACCACGTCCTCGACGCCTGACCGCTCTCGCGGCGGTGGGCGTTGATCCCGCATCCCGAGTGTTATCGCCGTCCGTGGGTCCGTACGCGCATGCGACACGTCCATGGATCCCTCCTCACGATCGACTTGACGGACCGGACGGCGTCGACGACCCCCATCGACGACTGGCTCGATCTGGGCGCTCGGATCGTCGAGTTAGAGCGTGTGTTCAACAACGCCCGCGGCTTCGATCGGTGCGACCTCGGTGGCGACGAAGGCGGCAGCAGCGGAGGGGACGGAAACGGTGCCGGCGGTTCGAGAAGCGAAAATGCGTCCGCAGACGACTAATCGCGGCAGAAGGGAGCCGACGCCTCAGTTGTCCGTGTTGGAGTCGGAGTCGCCGAGATCGGGACTCTCTGCGCCCACTTCCGAGTCGGCGTCGACGGTCTCGACTCCGCGGAACTCGAACCGCGCACCGCCCCCCTCGGCGTCGACGAGGGCGACGGTCCACCCGTGCGCGTCGGCCACCTCGGCGACGATCTTGAGGCCGAACCCCGTCCCCTCCGGGTCGGTCGAGACGCCGGCGTTGAACACCCCGTCGCGGCGGTCCCCGGAGATTCCGGGGCCATCGTCTTCGACGTAGAAGCCGTCACCGTCGGCGAGGGAGCCGACCTTGACGTGGACCGATTCGCCGGCGTGAGCGACCGCGTTGGCGAACAGGTTCTCCAGAGCCTGCCGCAGCCGACTCCGGTCGGCGCGGAGCCGGAGGTCGTCGCCGACAACGAGGTCGGCGGCAGCGGTGTCGACGCTGTCCCAGCACTCCTCCGCCAGCGTGGCGAGCGACACCGCTTCGGTCTCGTCGATGGCGGACCCCTGTCGCGCGAGGGTGAGCATATCCTCCACGAGCGCCTCCATCCGATCGAGCGAGCGGGCGACAGTGTCGATCTCGGCTAAGTCCTCGTGCTGTTCTCGAAAACGCTCGCGGATCAGGTCGAGGTTCCCCGTCGCGACGTTGAGCGGGCTCCGGAGGTCATGGGAGACGAGGCTGGCAAACTCTTCCAGCCGATCGCGCTCGCGGGCGATCTCTTGTTCCCGGACCCGGAGCTGGCGCTCCCGCTCGATCCGAACGAACACCATCGTAACGGTGGCGGCCCAGAGGCGCGCGACGGCGAGGTCGGACTCGTCGAACGCGTCCGGATCCGTGTCTCCGACGTTGATGAGTCCGTATCGGCCAAGCGGGAGGATCAGCTCGCTGCGGATCGTCGAATCCGGGTTGTGCCGCTCCGTGTCGGCGTGCGTGTCTGACACGTACACCGGATCGCCGGACTCGAACGCCTCCCACGAGATGCTCGATGCGTCGGGGCCGAACGTCGGGTGGTCGCCGACCAGATCGTCGGCCGCGTCGGTCCAGACGATCGGATCGAGGATGTCACGATCCTCGTCGTACAGCCAAATCGCCGCGATCGGGTGGCCGAGCACCTCTTCGACGTACTCGACCGCTGCCTCCGCGGCGAACTCCCGGTCGGTCGTCTTCAGCAGATCCTGTGTCGCCTCGTGGAGCGCCTCCAGCGTCCGCGTCCGGCGGTGGAGCTCGGCCTGCTCTGCGCGCTCCTCCCTGACATCGACGATCGTTGCGACCAGGTACGTCTCGCCGTCGTGTTCGAACGGGCCGAGGCTGAGCGTCACGGGCACTTCGGTCCCGTCCGCGCGTCGTGCGCACAGGTCCAGGCTCGCCGCCATCGAGCGGGGTTCGGGGTCGACGACGTAGCGGTGGAGCTCCTCGCCGGCCGCATCTCCGTGGGGATCGTACAGCAGCGTCTCGAAATGGGTCCCCTCCACCTCCATGGGCGTGTATCCGAGGATCTCCTCGACCCGCTCGTTGCCGGCCCGGACGACGCCGTCGCTGTCAACGATCACGACCGCGTCTGGAATGCCGTCGAGGGCCTCCGGGAATCGTTCCATCGCTACTCCTCGGCCGGCTCGTGGACGTGCCCGCACTCGGGACACCGGACTTCCTCGCCTCGAAGGTCCGCGGAGGAGGCGCGCACCTCGCGCATCACCTCGCTGATCCGATCTTCCGCTTCGAGCTCGTCGGCGACCGCGAGATCGACCCCCTCGACCTCCAAGAGGAACTTCGCGACCTCCGTCACCTCGTACATCATCTCGTCTAAGTCCTCGGCGGTGAAGAAGCCGGACATCGCCCCGTAGAGGAACGTCGCGCCCGCCTTCGTCACCTTCTCCTCGAAGGAGTACCGCGCCTGATTGACCGCCTGCGGCGTGTACGTGTCGGTCATAAACGGGACCAGCTCAGGGAGGTTCTCGCCGATCTTCGTCATCTCGACGCCCGTTTCGGTGCGGAAGTCAGCACAGAGCCGCGCGATCGCCCACTCCCGGGCCGTGATGTACGTCCGGTCGCGGAGGAACTCGTTGACGCGCTCGTAGCGGGCGCCGTCCATCTTCTTGAACCGCTCGTACTTGCGGACCTCGGGCGGGACCTGTTCGGCGTTCCCGTCGCCGTTGCTCGCGGCGTCCCCGGTATCGCCGTCGCTCACAGCGCTCTCGTCGCCGTCGAGGGCACCGCTCTCGTCGGCGCCCGACCGGGACTCGTTGGCCGGCTCCGACGGCTCCGACGGCTCCGCCGTAGTGTCTGTAGTCCCGTCGGCGGCGTCCGATCCCTTGTCCGACGCGGGATCGGTTGATTCGTTCATGTTGTGGGTAACCTAACCGCTGAATAAAAGGGTTGTCGGTGGGCGTCGAGACCGGGGAGGGCCGGAATCAGTCCAATATCGGAGATCCATTTTTGTACCGGGGTGCGGACGTGAGACGTATGAAGGTGCTTTGCGGAATCGGCGGCAGCGACGACTCGTTTCGCGCGCTTGACCGGACCGTCGAGCGGGCGGCGGTCGCGAACGACGACCTCACCGTCGCGGTGGTCGACAACGAGGATTCGTCGGTCGCTCCGGATGACGTGATGGAACGCGCTCAGGAGGCGGTCGATGACGCCGGGATCGATGCCGATGTCAGGCGGGTCGGGGGTGACCCCGGAAGCCGGCTCGTGGAGATCGCCGAGACAGAGGGATTTGAGGAGATCGTTCTCGGTGGAGGTCACACGAGCCCGATGGGGAAGATCACGATTGGGTCGATCGCCGAGTTTGTCCTGTTGAACGCCAAGACCTCCGTCACGCTGGTCAGATGAGCGACCGAGGATACCCCGAGGCGGTGGCCAACGAGTTCTCCACTCCCCCCACAGCGTTCACGGACCGAGAAGGACGCACCATCGAGGTCCGTCCCTACGAGAACACCGACGAGGGGTACGAGGCGCTCGTCGAGATGTACGACGCCTTCGATCCCGCCGACCGGGCACAGGGGATCCCGCCGGGCGGCGAAAAGCGCATCCGCGAGTGGCTGGACGCGATCCTCGGCGACGACTGCCTCAACGTGATCGCGTGGTGCGGCGACGAGATCGCCGGCCATGCGACGCTGGTGCCCGACGACGAGGCCTACGAGCTGGCGATCTTCGTCCATCAGGAGTACCAGCGCGCCGGTATCGGCACACACCTGATCCGCGGGCTGCTCGGCTACGGGCAGGCAGAGGGCATTCAGAAGGTGTGGCTCACCGTCGAGCGCTGGAACCGTGCGGCCGTCTCGCTGTACAAGAAGATCGGTTTCGAGACCTCCAACGCCGAGAGCTTCGAACTGGAGATGGGGCTCCGGCTGAACCCGGACGGGGACGGAGACGGAAAACGCAGGTGGAGACGGAGACGAGGACGAGGACGACCAGTAGCGTCGGTGGAGATCGCCTGCAGCGCCACAGAGGGTGGTCTGGGTCGTTCCGGAGAACCGTGTAGTGTTGGCCGGGATCTTCAAGCCTTTACGTGCGGCGGGCGAGCGCTCCGGTATGAGTCATCGAATCCTTCTGCTGGGGGCGCCGGGCGCCGGAAAGGGAACGCAGAGCGCGAAGCTCGCCGACGAGTACGACGTCGAGCACGTCACCACGGGCGACGCGCTCCGCGCGAACAAGGACATGGAGACCGAGTACGGGACGCCCCGATCGTTCATGGAGGCGGGGGAGCTCGTCCCGGACCCGGTCGTCAACGAGATCGTCAAGGCCGCGCTGGCGGACGCCGACGGGTTCGTGCTCGACGGCTACCCGCGCAACCTCGACCAGGCGGAGTACCTCTCGGAGATCACGGATCTCGACGCCGTGATCTTCCTCGACGTCGACGAGGAAGTGCTCGTCGACCGACTCACCGGTCGCCGTGTCTGCGACGACTGCGGCGCGAACTTTCACGTCGACTTCCAGCCGCCCGAGGAGGCGGGCGTCTGTGACGAGTGCGGCGGCGAGCTGATCCAGCGCGACGACGACACCGAGGAGACCGCCCGCGAGCGACTCGAAGTGTTCTACGAGAACACCGAACCCGTGATCGATCACTTCCGTGACGAGGGCGACCTCGTCGAGGTCGACGGCGAGGCGACGCCCGACGAGGTCTTCGAGCGCATCCGGGACGTTCTCGACGAGTAACGGTCGGGCTGTCGATCGGTCTCGCGGCGACCGCCGGACTGTCGATCAGTATTGCGGCGACCGCCGCGTCGCCAGCGATCCTGCAAGGTTCTTAACCGTCGACCGACAACCGAGCGGTAATGAGCAAGGTCGAACGGAGAGTCCGCTCGCTGGTCCGCGAGGACGGCGAGATGCGAGACGCCGTCGAGGTCATCCTNGACAGCGCCACTGACGGCGAGGTCCAGTGGATCGACGTCCGCGACGAGATCACGAGCGGCCAGTGGGGCCGGCTCATCGAAAAGGAGATCCTCGTCGACGGCGACACCGGCTTCGCGCTGGCGGACCGCGACGCCATCGCGGCGGGACTAGAGGACGACGATGACGGCGATCTGACCAGCAGCGACGTCGACACCCCCGAGACGACCACGTGGTCCAAATGGGACAAGATCGCCGGCATCGCGACGCTGGGTGCCTTCGTCGGGTACGCGGTCAACCCGGTGCGCAACGCGATTGCGGGCGCCTTCGACCTCGTGTTGGGGCCGCTCCTCAACGTCGTTCCCTTCTACGTCGTGGTCATGGTGATCGCGCTTGCGACGGGGCTGTACTCGACGCTGCTGCGCGCGGGCCTCATGGATATGGACAAGATGAGCGCGTACCAAGACCGGATGAAGGACATCCAGGACCGCCGTAAAGATGCCAAGGAGCGCGACGATCAGGAGGCACTCGACGCCATTCAAGAGGAGCAGATGGAGGCGATGGGCGACCAGCTCGGAATGTTCAAAGAGCAGTTCCGCCCGATGGTGTGGATCATGTTCCTCACGATCCCGGCGTTCCTCTGGATGTTCTGGGTAATCGGCTACCGCGGCTCCACCGCCGCGTACCCCGACGTCGCCGCTCAGGAACTTATCGTTCCGCTCGCCGGTACCGTCACGTGGGACACGGGAATCGTCGGCCCGATCCAGATGTGGATCGTCTGGTACTTCCTGTGTTCGATGGCGTTCACCCAGCTCGTCCAGAAGAGCCTCAACATCGAGATGTCGCCGTCGTCGTCGTAGCTCGCTCGCTTCGACGTTTTTCGGCTGCGCCGTCCTATTCTTCCGTGCCAACGGCTCTGTTAAATCCTCACCGAGAGAGATATTCTGAGTCCGGAGTAGTCAGTACAGACACAGCGGCGATCGATAGCGGGAGCGGGTGAATCAGATCGGTTGTTCGGTTGTTTATAAGTGAGAAGCGGTGTCGCTGTCGGCTGTTTATAAGCGATCGACATCCTCCGCGGCAGAGACCTCCAAAGTCCCAGTCGCCGACGGCGAAGCCGCCGGCTGCCCCTTTAAGCCCCACCCAGCCGCACCGCAACCACAGCCCCTCACCTCCCCAGCCTCGCGGTTCGCGCTCTCCGAGCGCTCACCGCGTCCAGCGAGAATCGAAGATTCTCTGGCAGCCGGCGCGTAGTGCCGGCGACCTCGCACGCGCTTCTCGCGCCCAGAGGGCGCTCGAAGGCGCGCGCCACCGCAGTTATTTAAAAGAGATCGTCGCGGAGGTTACCAGTCCGGACCGAAGTCCGGGTTCAACTGGCGGTCGGTCCGGCCGAGGTCGTCGATTTGCTGGATGTCCTCGTCGTCCAGTTCGAGGCCGAGGCTCGCCCAGTTGTCGCTGAGGTGGTTCTCACCGGTCGCCTTCGGGATGGCGGTGACGCCCGATTCGCGGAGCCACGCGAGGCTCACCTGCGCCGCGCTGACGCCGTGTTTCTCGGCGATGTCGCCGACGGTCGGGTCGTCGAGGATCTTCCCGCGGGCCAGCGGCGAGTAGCCGACGAGTTCGACGTCGTTGGCGTCGGCGTACTCGCGCAGTTCTTCCTGGCGGAGCAGCGGGTGACACTCCACCTGGTTCGCGAACGGCGCCTCGCCGAGCGCGTCAGTCGCGGCGTCGAGGTGCTCCGGTTCGAAGTTCGAGACGCCGATCCGGTCGATCAGGCCGTCGTCGCGGAGCTCCGCGAACGCGGAGAGCGTCTCCTCGGGGTCGTACGCGCCGGCCGGCCAGTGGACGTACAGCAGGTCGACGTACTCGGTGTCGAGCTTCTGGAGGCTCTCGCGGGTCGAGGCGGCCACGTCCTCGGGCGCGAGGTTGTCGATCCACACCTTCGTCGCGAGGAANACGTCGTCCCGGTCGACGTCGGCGGCCGCGATTCCCTTTCCGACGGCCGCCTCGTTGCCGTATATCTGGGCCGTGTCGACGTGGCGGTACCCCATCTCTACGGCGGTTTTGACGGACTCGGTACACTGTTCGGGATCGTCGTTNTCCCACGTCCCGAGCCCGAGCGCCGGCATTCCGTCGCTGGTCGGTACGTCGAAAGACTGCGGATCTTGTGACATACGCGATGGTAGTCGCGTGACCGGAAAGTCGCTTGCGGTCCCGGTGGTCGGGGAGAAGCGGGACGGTCGAAAGCGATTCCGACGACCTCCCGGTTAGTCGTCCAGTAGCGGCCGCGAGGAGTTCGTTACGACGAGCAGACTGGAGGCGCCCATTGCGATCGCGGCGAAAAACGGGTTGAGCAGGCCGGTCACTGCAAGCGGGATCGCGACCGCGTTGTAGCAGAACGCCCAGCCGATGTTCCCTTTCACGCGCCGGCCCGCGGCCCGCGAGAGCTCGAAGATGGTCGCCACGGAGTCGAGGTTGTCGTCGACGATCGCCACGTCGGCCGCGTCGGCCGCCATCGCGGTCCCGCCGCCGAGCGCGACCCCGAGATCCGCCGCGGCGAGCGCCGGCGCGTCGTTGGTACCGTCACCGACCATCACTGTCTGCCCGCTCGCCTTCAGCCGCTCGACAGTCTCCGCTTTCCCCTCCGGCGGCACGCCCGCAAACACCGACGCGATCGCGTCGTGCTCGCGAAAGACGGTCGCCGCGCGCTCGTCGTCNCCNGTNAGNACGACNACCTCGACGCCCGAGTCGGCGAGCGCNGTNACGGTCTCCTCCCATCCTTCGCGCAGNTCGTCGCCGACCACGACGACCCCCTCCGCGGCGCCGTCGCGNCCGACGGCGACCGGGACGCGNCCCACGTCGCGGGCCGCCGCCACGGCCTCGCGGATCNCGTNGGGGACCGCCCACCCGCGCTCGTCGAACAGGTCCGGATGTCCAACGACGACCTCGATCCCGTCGACGACCCCGGAGACCCCGCGAGCGTGACTCTCGAAGTCGGTGACGGGGAGGGTGTCGTTGGGCTCTGTCGACTCTGCCGCCCCGCCGTCGGCGACCGCGGGCGACGCGGCGTCGGGATCCGATACGGCGCCGGCGTCTTCGAGGTCACCACCGCCCGCGTGCACCGCGGCGATGGCCTGTCCGACCGGGTGCGCCGAGCGCTCCTCCAGCGCGGCGGCGAGCCGGAGCAGGCCGTCGTCGAGGTCAGCCGCGACCACGCGCATCTCGCCAGTGGTGA
>Ga0065697_1003174_pt1 | contig 22968 bp, 28 predicted proteins | sample AntLakMe24m_08um_FD_59086 | JGI IMG/M metagenome (GOLD analysis project Ga0065697, IMG submission 59086) | Hypersaline microbial communities from Antarctic Deep Lake - 24m 0.8um v2 (version 3) | ecosystem: Environmental > Aquatic > Non-marine Saline and Alkaline > Hypersaline | place: Deep Lake... | reverse complement strand
ACAGTTGAAACACCAGACCGACTTGACGATCTCATCGCTGAATTCACGCCAAGCCTCATCAAAAACACCCTCTCCGACACAGAAACAGAGCAACCTTCTACTGCCGATGAACAGGAAGATCCAGAGTCAGCATCTGAAACAAAGCCTACTGCAAGCCAAGACTCAGAAGTAGGCAGTACGCAAGCTGAACAGACGAGTATCGCAGAACACTTTTGAGCGGTAAAAACAACTCACCTACCTACCAAACACCGATGGACTACTCAGGACCACATCCAGCGTCAGCAGTCACCCCCAGTAGCGAGTACCGAACGAATAAGCTCCCAGAAGAAGTGCGCGATTGGATTTCAACCCAATCAAAACGGCTAAACGAGGCGTTCGAAGCGGAAGAGTTCAATTACAAATCGAAAAAGAAAGAGATACTAGGCAAAGCGGAATGGGATTGGTTCGCAGAAGGTTCAGAACGGACTATTGCTTGTCTCGGGAGAACGCACAACGGAGAAGGGATATACCCAACGTTGGAAGCGGTTGTCATCAAATTCAACCCACTGCTACGCCCCAGCGCATATAGCCAAGAATCAACCGTCAACACGATCAGAAACCCCGGCAATATCCATGAGTTAGCAGTATGGAAGTGGGCGTGTGATTACGACGACACTGACCTATTTGGAACAATTCTCGACTTCTCGAAATGGGGCGACTGGATCGCCCAGAAGTACTACATCCCAATCTATCTGTACAAAACCCCAAACCACTCAACGGGGGTGGATTATCTTAGCGACCAGGCCAACTCAAGAGACGAATCATATGAAAACGTAGTAAAGAAACAGATGCGAGATCGGGGATACAACCCACACGTTAAGGATGGGAATATCGGCCTCGACCCTCAACAACAAACTGCTGTCTGTATTGATTTCGGAGCTCACTTCGATATCGGCGGAGTCGACGATGACAGGCTACTCAACTACGTGCTTAAAGAGTAGACAACAAATTTCATTCACACCCAGATCAACCCCTGAGAGATGTTTTTATTGGGATTGGTGAGATGTCTCTCAGTAGTACTAGTAGTGGTAGAACACGACCAGAACCAAGCGAAATTCCATACCCAGCTGACGAGATCCCGCCGTCGACTGTCTTCACCGATGGATCTGAGTTCCTGATGTGCGTGACTGGTGCCACAGATAGTTCACCAAGTGAAAGTCTGACATTCAAAGAAGTAACAAAACGGGACGGAAAATGGATGTCAACTGGAGAAGTTATTCACAAGACTGAGCGAGAGCTCAACCTATTCTACCGAGAGGCAGAACAACCATGACAGACAACGACACCTCAAAATCCCCATTGCTCACCATGAAGTACTTCAAAGCAAGAGTCGGAGAACTGAGCGATACAACGACAGCAGAGGTATGTAGCTCACTAACCGAAACGTTAGAATACGAATCACCGTTCCCAGACTACCTCCATATCCGTAACATGGAAGAAGACTCACAAACAGTCGATTGCGAATACTGCAACACCGTATTCGAAATTAACACCAAAAATGGAACAATCTGTCCTAACTGTGGGGCCAACGCGATAGAAGAAGGTGAAACAGATGACTGAACGAGATTCAGAGTACTGGAGTAAGATAGTCGCTCGTATCTTTAATCGAACTGCTCTCGGTGCTTGGACCCTGCTTGCCCTCTATATTGGATACAGTGGCGAGTATGCCATCTCAGCAGCGATGCTTCTTATCGGCATCCCCGTATATTTCAAGCTCGAAGATCGGTTCTATGCAGATTGAATATTAACCGATCAAAAATCTGATTGCGGTGTTCTACGATGCAGTTTCGGCAGAGTCGGAGTCTACGTCAGTATCTGCTTCGGTCGTTGCCACATCATCGTCGAGGCTTTCGAGCGCAGTGACGACCCACTCTTTGACGTCTGAGAGGTCGTCGCCGTACTGTTCTGTGGCCATCTGGTTGTATCCATCAGATGATTCACCGAAGGTTTCCATCCGGTCGACCGTCCGTTCTACAGTATCTGAAACCCACTTGTCACGGGTCGAAGCGTCGACCACTGTGATCGACTCCGGCCGGATCGAGATGACGATCTCTCCGTCGTCTGTCTCATACGACCGTGGTTTCCCAACGACAGCGACGTATGCAGGGGTTTCGAGGTTTCGGAGTTTCGCTGCTGGCTCCGGCTGATACTGCCCGGCGTAGACGAAGAACGTCCCCGTGGGGTCGACAATGCGCCCCTGCCAGTATTCGCTGTCCTTGCCGACATCGTCAGTCTCGGTTAGCGTGCCGACGAAGAATACACGGTTTGTTTTCTCACCGGTTGGCAGCAGGGCGTATGTCGGCGCACGCTCGTCATCGGACTCTTTGAACGTGTACGTCGACTCGCTCAGTTCTTCGGCGAAGACACGTTTTGCGACCTCTCTCGTCTGATATCCTGATTCGGATTCTGAATCGCTCATTTACATCGACCTCACTTTGACAATCGTAGCCTCAGCATCGACAGTGACCTCAGCCGGCTCGAACTCGTTGGCCAGTACGTACCGGCCCAGTTCTGGTCCGGTGATCGTGTAGTACCGCCCGACAACGATATCCTTCATCTGCTCGGCGACGACTTCCCGTTTCAGGGCGTCTCTCGCCATCTCCTTGGCCTCTTCCATGCCAATCCCGGTGACCTCTTCTGTGGCTTCTCGGTTGAAGATCACGTCCTGCACGTCGGTCCCGTTGTCGAGGACTGCCTTGAGGCGAAGGTCGAACTCTCCTTCGACCTCACCGTGTTCCGAACACCGACTACTGTTCAACACGCGGGTACAGCCATCTTCGGGGCAGCGTTTGATGAGGCCACTACCTGCTTGCAGATCGACGAGAGCCCCTTCGACCGTTACGTCGCTGTCCCCGACCTCGATATCGTCTTCAACCTCGGTGATCGTGGTCGTCCGGTTGAGCTTAATCGAGTAGTCGCCTTGGTACTCGTCTGTGACGACGTTTTCCAGCTCGTAGGATTTGCCCTCTTCGATTTTCTCAAGATCGGACGTCTCGAACGCGACGAACTTGACTCGTCCCGACTCGTCACCCACGAGACCGACCTGTGAGATAGAGTCGCTCCGTGGCTCCCAAAGGTCGACAACTTTCACTACTACGTTGACCCACTGCTCGTCTTCATCGATAGTGTTGACCAAGACGGGGTCTCCTTGGCCACCCATGAGGTCCTCGCTTTCGACTCCGGCGTCGTCCATGAAGCTGTTCAGTGTACTCCGACGAGCCTCACTGATCGGAACCTCGTATTCCTCGACTAGGGGCCGCATCCGGGAGATCACGTCGTCCTTGTCGATATCGGCGTGATCCGATAACAGTTCTACCACTTCCTCTGCGTGTTCTTCTATATCGTTGTCTGGCATGGTATTGTCTCCTCTGTGTTTCCCTGTTGGGAGACATTCTCAGTAGGCCGTCATCCGATATAAGGCTCAGGGTTGGTTCTATATTCCGACGAAACACGACTCCGAAAGATTCCCTGTAGTGTACAGAAACGCCAGTTGCTGCATTTTTCATACCGAATGAATGAAGTGTTCCAGTTTCGTAAAAATTCAAATACACTGACCAATCAAAACCAATGACAGAATCCGAATATCCAAGCGAAGATGAAGAGGCCGCAAGTGGAAGGCAGAATACCCTCGAATCATTCTCTCCAGAAGACTACACCACTGCCGTTTGTGAGTGTTTGCCTGATCGATTTGGTAAACACGATCGGAGGGATTGGGAGGACTTAATCGGTGAACGCGTTAGTGTCGTGATTCATCAAGACTCTGATTATGAGGATCTGTTGGATGACTCTGCTATTGAATCTATCTCGTTAGCCAGCCTTACTTGGGTAGTCGGCAGTAGGTTCTGTATCGTATTTACCGGAGATGGCAACAACAACTCCTACGACGTGACCACCCTACACTCGTCTCATACGAACATCGACAGCGCCGTTGAAGCGGCGTGCGGTACGTTGTAATCAGCATTTGTCGTGTCCGATGGGCACGATCATGAGTACGAATAAAGCAGTGCCTGTACAGCCTGTGGGTGGCGAGACTCACAGTTTGCCTGATGCAGTCTCCCCAAATCCATCGGTGCGGTGGTGGACTGGCCGAACGAAGGGGCCGACTTTCAGCTCTGCGAAGGTGCGTTGGTGGGTTGAACTATTCCTCCAGGACGCTGAGAACATTCTGAACCCCTGTGCTGGTCCGACGCGGTTAGATGTCGACGGCGATGTCCTGCGTGTCGATGTGAGCGAAGACAATGGAGACGCAGATCTCTACATCGACTTCCGGGAGCTCCTCGAAGGAGGATATGTTAAGCCAGCATCTTACGACGCTATCGTGTATGATCCGCCGTATTCGGCACACCAAGCACGCAAGAAATATGGGATAGACATCGAGGACGACGAGTTCTACTTCTACAGCGAGGCCGTCATGGAGTTGTTCGATACGCTGCTCGCCCCAGGAGGACTATTCATCCAGTTCGGCTACACCACCGAGACAATGCCGGCCTCGGCGGGCTACGATAGACTGGCCATCTCTGTGTTCAATAAATGTGGCTGCCAGAACGATTACCTTGGCGTCGTCGATCGGAAGCCGACCGGTACTCCGCAACCGACAGGCGCATTGACTCTCCGAGATAGCATTCTCCCGAATCAAGGTTCAGAAAACATCGACAACGATCAGATTACCGTCGACGGGAACGGGGGTGAAGTGGTCGACGCGGTGTACCACCGATCAGAGGCTGGCTCAAACTTCTGCAACGAACTCTCAACTGTTGCAGGAAATTGGATCAACCCCGGTGACCGCGTACTGCACATTTACGAGAACGAGCCCCGAATCAACGTCCAGACTGACGAGTGGACGACGTGTGCATACCGCTCGCCCGACCTGAACACTGGAAAAGAAGACGTCTATGCCGACGTAATCGAAACACCGTGGAACATTGGAGCTCGTTTCGGGACCGGTGTCTTCGATGTAGTAATCCTCGACCTGCCATATACAGCTTGGCAGACAAATATCCGAACACCCCACGCTCAGGCAAGCGAGGGTTCGGATTTCACTCACACCGACACTGCTATCAAGCGTAGTATCACCGATCTCGTCAATGGAGATGGCGGCCGAGTCGTCCAGGTCGGTCGCACAGCGACGTTGATGAGCAGTCACGAATACCACTATGTTCGGCAGGGGATCGGAGTTATTCGCCATCCCGAACAGGATCAAGATCGTATCGTCGTAGTCGATGAGAAGCGTCACGAAAATCTTGAAGTCGCCGGTCTCGGCGATGGTGAAGTCGACGGCGAATATCAAAATCCCAACGGCGCACCGGGAATCACAAGCAAGAATAACCGAACAAACCACCTTCCGTCTTTGAATTCCAACTTTTGTGTTCACTGCGGAAACAGCTATTACCACCATCCTGCAGGTTACGTCGACTGTCCCGACTGTAATGCACACCGCAACTCATTATGCCAATCGGCAGACGGAGTAATCAGACACCCGACCGGTCCTGATCACTCACTGGTAGCGAGAGATGTGTGTGACGGGCGGCTCGAAAAAGCACGAGAATGGCACAACGGAAGGTGCAACAACAAAAATAAATCCTACATCAAAGCTCCTGAGAGTGCCGTCGAATTAGCAGTCGAAGCAATCGAGTCTGGGGGTTATCTCGACTTAGAACGGGCCTTGATCAACGGTATTGTTCGGAAATGTCTCTGTGATGAGCCACGAGCAACTACTCTCCCCGAACAGGTAGTCGCAAAAATCTATTCGGATGAATCTGCGGCTGAGGCCGAGTCCGACGAGGAAAGCAAGAAACGGCCAACAGCCTCAGAGACAACGCTATTTGACTTTTAAAATTATGATGGACCGATAATTATGTAGGGGTGTCGGCAGATAGTATTGTATGATGAGAGGTAGCGTAGGTGATGTCGACGAGAGGCAGGAACTTGACGATGCTCTTCAACTCGGCACACGCAACGATAACCGAGTATATTGGTCTGTTCCCCCGAACGAAATCATCGAAGCACGCCGTTCTGCAGAATCCTCAGACGTTCAATTGGAGCATACGCAACTCGACTCATCCGTCGGAGAATACATATCCGATACGCATAGAGATGGTAGCCACTGGGAATTCACCGACCTCGGTGAATTCTTCCGAAACGTCACCAATTTCCGGGGTGTCCAAATTCTCACAACCCGTGAAGAAGAAGTCTACGCACTCTCTATGGTATCTTCGATAGACGACGAAACAGTGTCCGACCTGCTAGGGGCCTCTGAAGAGGTCTGCGAAAGCGCCCTTCATAGTGCCCAGCGGAAGATCACCTGTGCGTTCAATCTTGTTGAAGCCGTTACCCAGTAGGCTCACTTCTCAGTTCAAGCTGGAGACTCCACAAACGCCTCATTTGTCTTTCTCTATCTGTGGAGATTATCATGCAGAGAATCGAATCAGAGTCTGAGTATTACGAGATCGTCGAACAACTATCGGAAGCCCTGCTAGATCGTCCATGATTCAAGATTCACTCACACCGTTCCTCAGTGATAACACCGCCAGTACTGACACTGACGGAAATGAATTCGAACCGTGGCCCGACGAGCTCCCCGAAGAACTCCAGATGGATCACTACCCACCTATCTCGTCGAATGATCCCCTCGTCGACGAAGGGGCCGGCATCTAACATCCGAATCGGTGATGTTGACTGTTACCGAGTCCGTGACGGGGACTCAGTGAAATTATTTGGTTTCTTGATACTGGGCGTCTGCCAGAAGAGGGTCTACAAGTACTCGATACACACTGGCTCCTATGGGACGTGTACGATCGGGTGTTTCACTGACCACTCGGAGTTTGATCAGAGTGGAAATGTAGAACGACCCGAACGCAAAATCTATCAGAATGTCGTCGAGGCATAACCGAATCACCGAAACAATATCAATGAACGAAACAAGACCGGATTCCGAAGATGCAACGCCGCTTGATTACCGAATCGCTATCGCAGACGCGTGCGAGTGTCCAGAATTCCGTCAGGCAGTCCTCAATTCCAATTCGAACACGAACGGTGCAATCTACTTTCGGAAAGAGCATCTCGTCGCGATCGGGGAACACCTCGACATTCGAGCGCCCAACAGCCTGACAAACTCCACCCTCCGGTACAGGATCCGACAAGAGATCGCCGAGGCCAAGAGTATCGCTTCAGCCGTATCTGGATCTATTGAACCCATCCCCAAAGGTCACCCTTCGGTCGCAACCGATGGGGGAGTAGTCAGTAACTCCAATGTGGACCTAAGCACGGGCCGTTTCGATACCAGTGAGCTAGTTGAACTGGCCGAGGTCGTCGGAGCCCAACTTGAGATCCCGTATCTCGAACCAGATCTGCGTAGACTAGCAGGTAGCNCAATTGCTGGCCCCTACCTCACCGACCTCATTAATCAGGCTTACGTCGACCTCTATCTGTCAATCAATGTGGGCAGCACGACGTCTGAGCGGGGAAGTCGGGCCTACTACCCGTTTCGGTTGGAGCCAGTACATGAGATCCCGAAATCTGCCACAAGCCATCCAGAGTGTCACAAGTACATCGTTGACTCGAGCATCAACAAGCCAGAGTACGACAACACAGATGCCCTGGACACCGCAGCGCGGGTAGGTTCGGATGCTGTGATTCTAGCCGATGAATACCACGACCTCGACGGTACTGTGGATGCAATTATCGACGGTCTGGATCTGTACGACGACCACGACTATTCCGGCGAGATTATCATCCCACTTCAGCCCTCGCACGGAGAGTGCTACCAGCGTCTGATCGATCAAGGCGTCTCATCGGATCATACATTCGCATTGGGTGGTCTCAAAGACTGCAATAACGACACAAGAAAGATTGCAGCTGCACAGTCGGTTCGTGAGGTTGCTGGCGATGAAATCACTCTCCACGGACTCGGATATGGTGTCACTACCGAGATCGCTGATGCCATACGGGAACAGCCGTCTCTACTCGATTCAGTTGACTACTCCACGCCGGCACAAAAGTCGATCGTAGACACTGCTCCCGGTGATGAACGGCTTTGTACTGTCGCTGCCAGAGCGGGCGCAGAACTCATCGAGGATCTTCGGAACGTCTCTCCACTGGTCGATAGTCCAAAGTCAGCCCGACTCCGCGACTTCTAATCTCGATATTAGTATCTNCGTCAGAATTTGTTGTACTCAGGATGGTTGAGGTAGACGCCAAGCGATAATACCTACAGCAACAGTTATTATATCAAGAATAAAATCATCCCTATGAACCGAAGAAATTTCATTACAACAGTCGCGGCAGCGAGTACAGCAGTCTCTCTGGCAGGTTGCATCGGCGGATCAAATGGCCCAGAAGGGGTAGCAAAAAGTTACCTCAACGCAGTCTTCGATGGCGACTACGAAAAGGCCCAATCGTTCGCTCACGAAGACGTCAATGGAGAATTAACTCGGACTTACGTAACCGAACAATCTTCATTGTCTGAGAACGGCGACGTAAGTATTGAAGGCACTACTGTCACAGAGGAGACGGAAACCGAAGCGGTAGTAGAGATTGTCGTAGGTTTTCAAACGACGATGGGGCCTATGACTACCACTTCGCAGTTTGACCTTGTGAAGATCGACGGGGATTGGCTAGTTACAAACCGAACGACAGTCTGATTTAGCAATATCAGGGTTTCGAGCCTTCATTATCAAATTTTGGCTGGTAGGTAGCAAACCCACCTGTATTTTTTATACTTGATGGGCGAGTATGCCTAACCAAGCAACGATCCCAGCAATCGCTTCTGCAAGCCAAGAACGAACAGTTGAGCCTGAAGCGGCCACATCGAACTGCCTAGTGCGGGTAAACGGGCACGTCGTCGACCGTGAGAAGCCGACAGATTGCGTCGGTGGAAGCGGTGATAGCGAAGTCGTCTTCATCTGCCGATCGTGTGGCGAGAAAGCCCATCCACACGAAGCGCGAATGACCAGTGACGAGCAATGGGCTGAAAACTACTTCAGCTACATTCCCTGCACTCCAGGAGAAAGTAGTGAACTCTGAGTCTGAAAGATCCTACACCAGTCCATTTCTCAAACTGCAATGATGGGTGGCCAATGACTAAGAAAATCGCCAAGGCGCTGGTCGCAAAGTTCGAATCCGTCGGTGTCGAGATCGATGAACAAGAGATCATCGACGAGATCGAAGCTAAAGCCAGTGACTACCGGATTCCGGTAAAGCAGGCATCCATTTTCGTCGAGAAAGAGCTAATCAGCAAACACGGTATTCGACAGCAGGCTTTCGATAACGGAAATCAAGGTGGCAAGTGTAAAGACGCCTTAATCGAGGATATCACTGAAGCAGATCGGTGGGTCAACGTTACTGCTATGGTCGATGATTTGTGGGAGGTCTACGATGACAGTATCTCGCAAATCGGTATTCTGAAAGACAAAAGCGGGCGAATGAANTTCACCACCTGGAAGATTGCCGATCAACCAGAGGTGGTTCCGGGTGAGATGTACCATTTCTCGAACATCGTATCAAAGCACTATGATGGCGATATCGAACTGAAGATTACGAAGAAAAGTTCGATTCGCCGTATCGAGGATGCAGACACACCAACAGAGAAGGGAACTGCAGAGTTCGCCGGGACTCTCACTGATATACAGTACTCAAGTGGCCTCATCGAACGCTGTGAGGATGGTGAGTGTAGTCGAGTTCTGTATGAAGGAGAGTGCGCCGTTCATGGTGATGTCGACGGGACAGACGATCTTCGGATCAAGACTGTCGTCGACAACGGCATCGAGTATCGCGAAGTCACCTTCGGAACCGAAGCAACCGAAGATATTGTTGGGATGTCTCTCAACGAAGCTGCATCAACCGAAGAAGACGAACTCAGCGAGATCATACACTCTGCTTTGGTCGGAGAATACGTCGAACTCGACCTCGTAGAGTACGACACAAACAGTGACGTAAAATCGTATGAAGTGAATCCTCCGATCGACGTAGATCGAGTCGACCCGCTGCTTATTCGCGGCCGAGAAACCAGATACATGGTGTAATTTCATGAGTCAATCAAACGCCTCTACCAGCAAAGAATCGGAATTCGATTATTCGTACCCTATCGCAGTCCCGGTCCTGGATTACGAAATAGGAACGATTGAAGAAGACTTTAAGCCGGACACTGGAAACAAGTACGCGGTTCGAAAGGCCGTGCTCCCGACTGGTGTCTACGCTGGTCGAGTGCAATATGTGGCTCGCGTAGCCCGAAAGAGGGTCGAAAAAGGTGAGTACGGTAAGAGAGTGCAGATCACTTCAAAGGACGGCCTCTACAAAGTCTACATCGGTGCGAACGAACAATACAACGACTGTACAGAGCGTCTTGCAAAAATCGACAGAGAATCGTATGTTTCGATGACTGCAAACGTACTGGTTCGTGACACAGACGATGGGAAAGCCTCTTACTTTGTTCCAGTCACCGCGAAAGAAGTCGATCAGCGAACACGGAATCGATTTCTGCTGAATGCTGCCGAACAGACGCTGGACCGGATTGAAGCCTTTCAGGAAGAGGACAATACGCCCGAACAGGACCACGCCAAAGAGATCTACGGAGAAGATCATCTCAGCCAATACGCTAATGCTGCGGTTTTGGCTATCGAACAGGCTGATATGTCCCTACAACGCAATGGGTGAGTGTCTGAACAGAATCGCATCTTTACTACCAGCACTCGTTTCGTCGCCTGTGGTGNTCGTGATTGTCGAGAACGGACCTGCTGGTTAGTGTGGACGTCCATAGAGTGCGCTGACCGGAGCGGCCCCCGGTTGGCATTTTTCTTACTCAATAGTTGAGAGTCATGTCTCAGTCACGCACATCAGAAGGCCGGTCTGGAATAGATCAATCATCCCCGCTTGGCGACCTGAGCGACACCGATGATGTACACACCGCTGTTGACGGTTTTATCGACAAGATACTCGATGCAGCAAACAACGAGGATACTCAAACGACGGTCCAGGAGTATCTCCAGGCACTGACCACGAATGGGCTGTCGCGATACTCCCTGCGGAATCAGATCATCCTGTTTCTCCAGCTCCAGTACCGTGACGAGCCATTCAAGTCGACTGCGAAGCACTTCGCAGGTTACCACACCTGGATGAATGATCACAACCGGTATGTCGAAAAGGGGCAGCAGGGGTTCAAGCTCACCGCCCCTCGAACGGGCCGGCTGTGTCCAGACTGCGGGAACACCCCTGCATATCACAAGAACAACGGTTGGCTCGAATGCTCGTTGGCCGGTACTTCCCCGAAGACGTGGTCGTTCGATCCTTACGAAGAGTGGGAAGAGGGAGTGTACGACTTTGGGACGGCGACAACGTTCGCCTACGAGCAGACTTCGCCCCTAGACGACGCAGACCCCGACGAAGTGTTCGAACCGATCACAGAGCAATATGGGGCCGACACAGGCGACTGTGATGTCGACGGGATCTTCGAAGCACTCCGATGCGCTGCTACTCAGGGTGAACTAACTGGCGAACCAATCACTGTCGAGGTCAACGGCCCCCCAGAGTCTTAATGAGCTCGAAGGGCGGGTGGCAGCAGCCGGAACGGAGAAATCTACATCAAGGATACCGGCGACAAAGACACAGATGCTCATGACGCTTATTCCACGAGATTGCTCATGAGATGAACCACTGGAAAGAGGACGAAGAAGATCTTCCGACACCAGTTGAAGAAGTGGAGGCCGAGGCAATCGCCTACGCGATATCCTCGTATGTTGGTCTCGAAACGACCCGGTCGGAGCTCTACATCTCTGGTTGGGTTGAGCACGCCCGACAGAAGTCGTCCGAGGCAGAGCCAGAGGAAGACAACGAAGACGTCGACCACCGCCGAGAGACTGCCCGTAGCGTAATCAGAGACCGACTCGAATACGTTCGAAAGACGTCTACCGCGATTATCGAGACAATAACGCTAAATGAAGAATTGAACAAAACCGACTGAAGCGAATTTCTGGCAAACGGCAAACCATGGCCAGAAGCCCCTGGCATACCCAATTCCAGAGAATAACTGAAAGTACCCCACAACTATAGCCTGTTCAAATACCGATCACAACTACCAATCCAAATAGATGGACCAATCAACACTACTACAACACTCAGCCAGTTTCAACTCCCCAGAAGTTAGCAGAGATACACCACCAACTACAGAAAATGAAAGCGACGAGCGTGGAACACCTCCAGGATTAATCGAGGGTCTCCTCAACACCAATAACGGCCTGTTCGAGGTCGACCTCGCCGCCGGAGCAGAAACCACGGCTATCGGGGACATCAAACTCGATAAGGAAACGAACGCTCTCAATTGCAGCTGGAGCCCCTCAGATCACCCAGAGAGAAAGACCGACACAGACACCCCCGTTACAAGTGGATCTGGCTGGCTAAACCCACCATTCTCCAGAGAACTCATCAAAAAGTTCGCAAGGAAACTCAATGTCGAACTCTCAAAAGACAGTCTCGATTATATTATATTCTTATGCAGTGCCCAGTCGATCTCCAACGAATGGTTCACCGAAAACGTGATGCCACACGTCAGCCACATCTGCATCCCAGAACGACGTATCACATTCACTGATGAAGATGGCAACCAGATGGGCGAACCACAGTTCCCCAGCCTACTGTTTGGACTGGGTGACACCCCACCACAATTTACCGGATTCTTCAATCAAATAGGCACCTGCCTTGAAATAGTCGAGGACGATACCGTTGTCGAAGACCTATACGAATTCATCTCCGGGAGTGTACACCAGAATGAAGACAACCCAGGGTTAATCTCCACCGACTACAAGAAAGATGAACCGATCCTAAACAACGTCGGTAGAGGTAGCCAACTCGAACTCGAAATTGGTGATTCAATGGTGGGGTACCCAGACACGAAGCTGCTCAACACAACGGTGACTACCGTAGTAGAAACGTGGTCTGATGACGGAGACAGTTGGACCGTCACAACAAACCTAAAACAGGAGCACAGCCCGTACAATGAAGCCGGCTACGTGATCATCTCCGTTCAGAAGGACAACCCATCATCGTTTAGAGTATCATATCAAGTCGGCAAAGAAATGCGATGGAAACCACTCCCCGTAACGGATATTAAAACGGTTTCTGAGAAAATTGAGTGGTAATCGCGGGTGACTCTAATGCCTACTAATCCGCCCGAACAATGGGAATGTGGTGATTGCAGTCACACAGAGACTGCACCATAACAACTGTCTATCCGATCATATCTCGCTTCTCACCCAATCTATGACCGCATTTACACAAAGCCTTTTATCCGATGTTGGCCTNAATAGTAGTATGAATAACGATGGCTCGGAATATGGTGATCTCCCCTCTGACGACCATGCGGCCGACGATGCTGCACCAGTCGGTGCGAGTATCGGTTCGGGACAGGCGAACCCGAAAGCCAATCTAATCGAGCAGATCATGCACCACTCGACGATGCAGACTCCGGCGGGACCGTCGATCGGAACGCCGACGACCAAGACCACGAAGCACGACCCTGAAGAGTTGGCACAGAAAACGGTCTGGGAACTCCGTCGTATCCTTCGCGACGAGAAGGTCACCATTCCACTCTCTGCTCGCTTCAACCGGGAAGACCGAATCCTGGCAGCGCGATCTGAGGAATACAAGGAGGCTCTCCAGAAGCTGGAGGATCCAGACGAGGCTGATGTCGACAGCATGGAACCCATCGATCTGACTGGGTAGCTCCTTTCGTCTTTTTGTGGGTGTGTTTTATTATATCCGGCCACTCACGTAGGCTATATGCCGTCTGATAAGATATTAGGAATTGATTTAGGAACTACAAATAGTGTCTTTTCAATTCTTGAAATAGAAGATCCAGAGATTATACCCAATGCCGAAGGAGACCGAAAAACGCCCTCTGTAGTCTCATTCGCAGAAACCGGGGAACGACTCGTCGGCCAACCGGCGAAGAACTTGGCTATACAGAACCCTAGTCGGACCATTTTCTCGATCAAGCGAAAGATGGGCCGGCGAGACTATGTGAAGGAGATTGGCGAAAATGAATTCACACCTGAAGAGATCTCTGCGACGATCCTACGGAAGACAAAACGTGATGCCGAGAAGTACTTGGGTGAAGATATCGACCGGGCAGTGATTACTGTCCCGGCATATTTCAATGACAAACAACGCCAAGCGACGAAGAACGCTGGTGAGATCGCTGGGTTCGAAGTCGAGCGGATTATCAATGAACCAACGGCCGCAGCAATGGCTTACGGGCTTGATGACGACCGGGATCAGACTGTTCTCGTGTTTGACCTTGGGGGAGGAACGTTCGATATCTCAATTCTTGAGCTGGGCGAAGGCGTCTTTGACGTTGTTGCTACGAACGGTATCAACTATTTAGGGGGCGACGACTGGGATGACGCCCTTATCGAGTACTTCAGTGAACGCTTCCGAAAAGAACACGGGGTCAACCTGCAAGAAGATCCGCAAGCCTACCAGCGACTGAAGGAGGCCGCCGAGAAAGCCAAACGCGAACTGTCGACGCGCCATGAAACCCGTGTGAACCTCCCGTTCATTGCGAACACTGACGAGGGGCCACTAAACCTAGAGGACAAAATCACCCGCGAAAAGTTCGATGCAATCACCGAGGGACTTCGAAAGAAGCTCAAAAAGCCGACAGAGACCGCTCTAAAGGACGCCAACTGTACGACTCACGACATCGACAACGTACTCCTCATTGGTGGGGCGACTCGGATGCCCCAAGTTGAGCGGGTAGCTGAAGATGTAGTCGGGAAGGAGGTCTCGGCGACGATCAACCCCGACCGAAGCTGTGGCACTTGGAGCAGCGATTCAAGGTGGTATCCTCTCTGGCAAAAAAGAACGACATCGTTCTACTCGATGTGACTCCGATGAGTCTGGGCATCGAGATCCAAGGTGGACTCTTCGAGGCACTGATTCCCCGAAACACAACGCTCCCCACACAGACCTCGAAACTGTACACAACGACGAAAGATAATCAGACGTCGGTATATATCCAAGGTTTCCAAGGCGAAGAAACAGTTGCTGATCGTAATGAGTTGTTGGGGGAATTCGAGTTAGAAGGGATACCACTGGCCGAGGCAGGGACCCCCGAAATCTTCGTCGACTTCTCGATTGATGTGAACGGGCTCGTCGAGGTCTCGGCGAGAGATAGTATGTCTGGCAACTCGAAATCGATCCAGATTGTCGGCAGTACCGGACTGAGCGACAAAGAGCTTGAGGTGATGAAAGGGAAAGCCGAGGGCTATGAAGAAAACGCGGTCACCGATGACCAACGCTATGCAGCCCGTAGTGCAGCAAATAGGGCCATCAGCCGGGCCGAGGCGCTGTTACTTAACGAGAATGTCTCACTTTCTGCAATCGACACGATCCACATGGAGAACGCCATCCAAGCGGTCGACGACTTACTTGATGAAAACGACAGCCTCACCGTAGACCTCAAAAGGGCTACTGAGACTCTGAACGATCAGATCGACAGTCACGCATCCGGGATAGAAGCAGAGGCAGGGCAGTAGGTTCAAACCCCGGACACAGGCCACAGTTCGGGACCTGAATTGATTGTTGGGGCCCGTGGAACCCACCAGCCAGTAAGTATAAGAACTGTCGNACCAGTCTATTTGCATCAATGACTGATGTAGAACATAGTTCGGAAGATACGGTTACTACTGATTCAACTGGTTCAGGGCAGGATGAGCGTGGACTTGCCGATATGCTGCCTCCACGGGGACTCCACGAAAGCGAATGGGAGANAGTGATTGACAGTGAAGATGTTACAGATACACGGACACTGCATATTATCGGACCAGACGAACTCTTGAGTTCTTTTCTCCTCGAAGTTCAGAATTCATGGTGGGTCGGGTATCACTACGTGTCTTGTGATTCGGAATGGATGCTCACAACAGGAGGCGAAGACCTAACAGAAGTCAAACGACAGCATGATGATATCATCCACTGGGACGTAGTGAACGGGCATATCTCAGATGCTAACGAAGAAGCCGAGGCAGAGAACGTTGATACGGCCCCTGACACAGATCCAGCCATCCAGGGCGCTGAAGTATCCACTGACACTACTTCGACAGTAGACAGCTCCACTGAATAGCATGACTGTATCTGTGAGGAAGGATCTTAACACCGCATGAAACGCCGAAATTTGCTTGTCGGGGTCGGTATTCTCGGTGCTTCTGGGTATGGATACACACGATGGTCTGCTAAATCGCCCCAAGACGGCACAGGACCACCGCAATTCATCGGTGACGAGTACGCATTCACCGGGCAAGGACAAACGGTGACCGAACAGTTCAGTATCGAAAATAATGGACCGACTGCTATCGAGATCTCCCACGTTGGCCAAGGTGAGTTCTATGTCGAGTTGGATAATCGGAGCCGTGGACGAGTCGTGCCCTTGTTAGAAGCCAAGGGAGATTACGCCACCACGCAGTTCGTCACAGTTCCCACCGACAACTACACGCTCCGGGTCCGGCGGTCTCCAGCTGAGTGGTCAATCACTGTTCGTGATTTCTACGTCTACAATGAGAACCATGAGCAGGTGGGGACACTCCCGATCGAAGCCGCTGGGAAGCACAACGACGTTATTGGTCCACTAAGTTTCGATTCACTCACCGATACTGAATTCAAATTTATCGTCAACGGTGAGGGTCGCCACGAAGTATCACTATACGATGAGCGTGGGGTCTACATCAACGACGTATTCAACTTGGAGACGGCTGATACAGCGACCGAAAATTTCGATGTTCGGCTGAATGGTATTGGATACCTCATCATCAGATCTGCAGGTGACTGGCAACTCAACGCTGAGTACCGCTGACCTACCACTACCGAGCTGGCTGCAGGGAGAATTCTACAACAGTACCCCACTCCGAAGAGTCAGTATTGAACAGGACCGTCCCCCCAAGGCCGTTAGCGATCCACTTTGTGATCCATAATCCGACACCGCTTGTGTGTTCAAGTTGGCTCTCTCTCCCTCTCGAAATCGCTTGTACCTCTCCTGGAGGGATTCCCGTTCCGTTGTCTGCGATCCTTACTATGACCCTGTCGAGATCTGTGTCGTATTCGCTGACAACGTTAACTATCGGATGGCGAGACGGGTTGTGCTCAATAGCATTCTCCAAGATATTCTTAATCGCGATCCGAAGTAGTTGGTTCCCGGCGGTCGGTATCTCTTCCAGTTCCGTTCGGAACTCAGCGTCACGCTCATCATTGCGAACTTCCGCGATCTCTTCGCGAATGACATCCGCGATGTTCGTCACTGAAACTTGTTGGTCGGCTCCATAGACTTCTTGTGTAATGGTTCGAACTTTTTCGACGAGATCCGAGAGAGAATCTGCATTCCGATGGATCACATCTGCATGGTTGGTTACCTTCGAGTCGATATCTTCGTCACGAAGCACCAGTGCGTGCCCTGAAATAACATTCAGATCGTTTCGGAGGTTGTGGCGAAGGACCCGGTTGAGAACCTGACGATGCTGCTGGTACTGGTGATCATCGGTTATGTCGGTCCCAGTGATGCTACACTCCATAGAGCCATCCTGAAGTAGGCGTTTTCGAAGTGTTAAGTCGAAATGCTTCCACTCGCCTGAATGGGAGCTCAATCGAACTTGTCTCTCGATGGTCCGTTTTTTACACAGTGCTGATAGGGCGTCCTCGAGCTCACCGACATCATCTGGATGGACGCAATCAAAAATGTACTCTGCGTTCGAGTTGGCCACACGGTCCATCTCTGTTGGCCGGGGGACTGTTTCGGACGAAAAGAGTAGTATTCGTCCGTCCAGCGAAATAATCGAAAGGAGATCAGCAACGTCTGTCAAGTGATTTCGCAGATTCGAACGGATCGAATGGTGTTCAGAGGCTTCTCTGAAAGTTAAGAGGGTCCCCACGAACTCGAATTCAGATAGACAGTGAGCATTAACCTCGAAATAGCGGCGGTGGCCGTCGTCGTCGATAATAAGTTCAGCTCCGTTCTGACGGGGGATCAGAGTTGGCTGACTTTCTCGCTTTGATTCCTCCTCTTCGGACTCGTATATCCGTTCAACCTCTGTTTTTGAGTATTCAGATTCGGGCGTGACCTCCGCACAGAGCGACAGTAGCCTGTCTCCCCCCGGAAACACATCCGATAGCGATTCACCAACTGCAGATGAAGGTAAATTGAAATCCTGACGGGCTTTTGGAGTTGCCAGCAGAATTTCTCCGGTAGGATGTACCGCAATAGCTTTGTCCGAGATCGCCGTCACGATCCGCTCGAAGAGGTGGAACTGTTCCGTATTCAGTGCCGAGTCGCTAGAGGGAGACATCGATCAATTATCAAAACATCCAACCCTGCTGTGATAAATCCATAGGTAGAGAGTGTGGGACAATTATAGACCGGGCATAAATTCAATTCTAAATTCATATTTTCTAAGAACCTTTTTGCTGGTTGGCTGTGATACGGTCTCTATGGCTGGAGATGGCGACTCGGTAGAGAATCCCAAAATAGCACACGTCTTGATCCGCAGTGCAGCCCAACTCACCTCGTATGACGAGTTGAGTGATCCTACATCGGTAGAATCGAGCGTTGCTAGATCGAGGGGTGGGGGCGAACTGACCGAGAAAGAAACCAATGAGCAGCCAGCGTCCGACGAAGGGGGCCACATCCGGTTCAACGAGGGTAAGATCAATCCCGACACCGGATACGTGATGCGCTTTGTAAAGCCGTCTCAGCGTGATCTGACAATCTATGATGTCATTTCGATTCCAGAGAACACAGCTTACCCGGTTGCCGAAGAGACGCTCGAAAGTCTCCCTCCGTGGGCACGCAGTATGATCTCGGAGGATGGTCATGTGAAACTGAGTGGCGAATACGATCGGGATTCCAGAGAGTTCCGGCACGTCCAGCAGGGTTGGAATAAGTACTACAATCCGTATGACCGGCTAGTGGAGATGGCACGAGCAGCTGATGGAGATATGCTCGCGGCTGCTTATTTCCTGATCAACAAGTATGGGTCGGATCAGTATGCCCACCCCGAAACGATTGCTGACGTACGAGATATCCAGCAGAAAAGCGTCGTCGACGCGATCAACCGGATCAAGAATCTCGAAGACATTGACGAATTGTAACCAGTCGCGGCCAATGGTTTTCTGATTAACGGCGTCGTGAGCGGCGGCAGTGCAATTTTTCTACTTAGATGGGCGGAATATGATTGGAACTGCCGACAACGGCACTCGACTGATCGAGGGGTTCTGAGCCGTGGTCGACGCAACAAACAGCCCGGTTACCCCCACCGAGAGTGACCAACTCCGCATCGTACTCGTCCAGTGTACTGGGTCGAAGCGGAATGGAACGCACCCTGCTCGGACTCTCTATGATGAGTCCGACTACTTCAAGAAACAACGGTCGTATGCGAAAGCATTCGGCGACAGATGGTTCATCCAGAGTGCGTTGTATGGACTGGTTCACCCCGACGAGGTCATTGAATCGTACGATAAGCACGCAAAGAATCTCGACGATCCGAAAGCATGGGCCGAAGAGATCGCCAACGATCTGTCCTCAGAAGTCCCCAGTGGGGGAGTAGTCGAAATATTGGGTGGGAAAGACTACGCCGATCCGCTCAGGCCGGAACTCGAAAGTCGGGGTTTCGCCGTGAAAGAGCCCACGAAGGGAGAATTTATTGGGAAACGCCGCCAGTCTCTCGCAAGGATGATGAATACAAGTCTACGGGAGTACGTATGAGCAGCACCGATACAGAACAATCGTGGCGGTGTGTCGACTTGCTACGGGAATACGAGGACGGCTTTACTGATGATTGCTTCATCCAGGTGAGTCTAGCACTGACTGGACAGATGGATCTCTCAGATGCACACGAGATGGTCACTGAGGCTCTCGATACGCCTGCCCACATCGAATCTCTCGGTGAAGGGGCCAAAGAGAATCTAACACGCTCGAAACGCATTCTTGAGACACTAATCGGAAGCCAGACGGAGCAGATAACCTTCGAACTCAACGAGGAAAGCGAAGAGCGCGAAAGGGTTTCTTTGGCGATCTACGACATCGAAGAGTCATCTGTGCTTGATGCGATCGTGATGAACCGGGTTTCAATTCCGTCCAATCCCGACGAGAAGTACTCCGGGGATTTCGAGGTAGCTATGGTCCCCTACCCGTCGAAGTATCTCGCAAAGAACTTCTATTTGACCGGATGGAAGAGGGCCGAAGGAGAGGATTGATCCACAACTTTTTGCCTGATTTGGAACCCGATTCAACCTTAGTTTGGGAGTGGGCCGAAGCAGTCTACAGGTCGCGGGGCTGGACCGTCTTTCGATCGTTATCCTCAGCGCGTCGAGCTGCGTCTTCGAGGAGCTCTTTTACTTCTTCATCGAGTGCTTCGTAGAAGTCGCTGGATACGTTTTTGTCCGAAAGGGCCGCTTTCACTGCTGCTTTGGTGATTAGATCTGCCATTGCAGGTGATGATATCCCAGCATTCTATATAACGGTTGGCAAAAAATCGAAGACGAATCTATCGCTAGGTGGGCTGCAAGCAGCAGTTAGAAGAACATTGTGTATAGCCCTAAGAGCGAAAGGAGAACCCCCCCGATCACGAGTGTATAAAATGCGATATCCACTAGCCCATTGATGATAGAGACCACCAATGAGGCAACTAAGAATATTACGCCGTACAGTAACAACGATTGGTTCATGAGCATCTCAAAGAGCGGGGATGTTATCGCATCTATCATGGTATTGACTGATCCTCTCAGTGCATGATAATAAATCCACACTCTCTGAAACCCAAAACAGTGTATGGTCATTCAAGGTTTAATCTTCTCAGACCTCGCTGCCGATGAGCATCTCCAGATTCATTTGTCACTCCAAATAGGTGAGATAGAATGGATGGATACTGCCCAACACTGCCTGATAAGATTGTGCGAATGACTGAAGCGGTGGCCGTAGCACGGCCCTCAGTGGTCGGTGAGAGCCGATGAGCCAACTTCGAGAACCGGACGACACAATCCGCGCGGTCGACCTCTTTTGCGGTGGTGGCGGGATGTCGACCGCCTTGGCGTTGGCCTGTGAAGATATCGACCGGGACGTTGAGTTCGCAGCGGTCAATCACAATTCAACCGCCATTGACACTCACAAGGCGAATCATCCAGGAGTGGATCACTACAACGCGAAGGTCGAGGGCGTAAATCCGAGAGAAGTCTTCCCGAACGAACGGGTGGATCTACTCATTGGGGCTCCAGAATGCACCCACCACTCTACGGCTCGCGGCGGAAGGCCCAAAAATCCACAGAAGAGAGCCTCTGCGTGGCATATTGTCAGATGGCTTGAACATCTCTACGTAGATTCCTTTATAATCGAGAACGTGCCAGAGCTCACCTCGTGGGGACCGCTCGGCGCTGATGGAACACCACTGGAGTCCAAGAAAGGACAGACGTTCAAGCGGTTTCTGGATGTTCTCTACAGTCTCGATTACTCGGTCGATTTCAAGGTCTTGAACTCGGCCAACTACGGCGATGCGACGGCACGACGCCGACTCTTCATCGTCGGACAGCGAAACAACAGGGTGGAATTCCCCGAACAGAGCCACAGTGAGAACGGGGAAGAGCCCGGCACGAAACCGTGGCGGTCGGCATCTGAGATCATCAACTGGGAAGATAAGGGTGAGTCAATCTGGGGACGGAAGACTCCGCTCGTGAATAATACCATGCAAAGAATCGCCGAGGGCATCCGTCGACACGGTCCCGAAGAGATGGAACCCTTCGCGCAGGCTGTCGAAAAGCTCACCAAACCAGAAGTCGGTCGGATGCAGGAGGATGCTGTCCCCGTTGAGGACCTCAGTGAAGCCCTCGAAGAGCGGAGCGAACCATTCCTGGTCGAAGGTTCATTCGTCAAGGCAGCTGGGCCGGACAGCGACGGTGAAGCACTACAGTACATCCTCCGTCAACAGTCGGGCGGGTCGCCTCCAAACGCCGACGAACCACTTCCAACGATCTCGACGAGAGGTGCAATCGCCAAGATCGAGGCCGAAGGGTTTGTTCTCCCCCGGAACGGCTACCACCGAGGGCTGGACAGCAACCCCGCCTACGATCCAGATGACCGACCGATGCACACGATCACGGCGCACAACCACGACGGGCACGTCGTCACTCCGTATCTCGTCCCGTACTACAGTGAGCGAGAGGGGCAGGCTCCAAGAACGCACGACATTGCCAGCCCGCTTCCAACAGTCACCGCAACTGGTTCTGATCCAAGTGTTATCCGACCGTTCCTCGTACAGTATTACGGCAACTCCAGTGATCGGGGTGTAGACCGTCCACTGCCTACAGTCACGACGAAAGGGCGATTCGGGCTCTGTGTTCCCGAGATGTACCCCTTTGGTCTCCAGATCAATTATCGGATGCTACAGCCAGACGAATTGGCAGCCGCGATGGGGTTCCCGAAGTCGTATCACTTCTGTGGAAACAATACAGAGACCACAAAGCAAATCGGTAATGCAGTTCCAATCCAGACCTCCCGAAAGCTCATCGAAACAGTGCTGACGACGAACATGCCGACACTCTTCGATTACGGCACACAGTCGACGAGCGAAAATCCGGCAGGCTCATCAGTGACATCTGACTAAATATAACAACCAATGACAGAAAAGACCGACTACATCATTTCGATAGTCAACTCGAATGATGACGTCTACGACAGGATTGTGCTTCCTGCGCCATCCAAGGAAGCTGCAAAGGAGATCTTCGATTACAGGTATGACGGCTACAAGGTCACGCTTGTAACCTCTGAAGGATCACCGGCTTGGGAAATCTCGTTTGGGGAGAACCGGGCCGAGGCGTCGAAAAGAGCCCGCGAAAAGGTCGAAGACTACGATATCATCCAGAACATCGACCACCTGGATGTTCCGTACGAGATCGTGATCGACGAGCCGA
>Ga0065697_1000150_pt1 | contig 23573 bp, 20 predicted proteins | sample AntLakMe24m_08um_FD_59086 | JGI IMG/M metagenome (GOLD analysis project Ga0065697, IMG submission 59086) | Hypersaline microbial communities from Antarctic Deep Lake - 24m 0.8um v2 (version 3) | ecosystem: Environmental > Aquatic > Non-marine Saline and Alkaline > Hypersaline | place: Deep Lake... | reverse complement strand
CGGACCGGTCATGGCTTCTCGGTGGTCCGGCCGCGGGTAAAAAGGGCGCGAAGCGTTGGTCTGGAGATTTGGCAAGTGGAGCGAACGCAGTAATGGTGGGTCTGCCAACGTACTGAGTGGGATTCGCCTGTCGTTCCACAGCTGGACGAATACTTTCGATTGATGGCAAGCTGATTCGAAAACTGCTCCGTGGCGTTTATCCAACCATCTCGCCATCTGTGTTGTAATGGTCGACAATTTCAACGAGAAGGCGGATTTCATCTGGGAGATCGCCGACCTTCTCAGGGGGGACTACAAACAGTCCGAGTATCAGAAGGTCATTCTCCCGCTTACTGTTCTCCGCCGCCTTGACTGCGTCACAGAGCGAAACAAAGACAAAGTTCTCGAGCGCTACGAACAACTCCAGAAGCAGGGCATCGAGAACGTCGCGCCATCGCTGAAGAAGGCGGCCGACGCGCAGGTCTACAACACCAGTGAGTACACGTTCGAGTCGTTGTGTGACGACCCGGACGATATCGCGGAGAATCTCCAGTACTACATCAATCAGTACGACGCGGAGACGACGGAGATATTCGAGAAGTTCGAGTTCGATCACCAGATTCAGCGCCTCGACGACGCCGACCTCCTCTACAAAATCGTTCGGCAGTTCGCCGAACTCGACCTCCACCCCGACGAAGTGCCGAACGAGGAGATGGGCTACATCTACGAGGAGCTCATCCGGAAGTTCAACGAACTCAGCAACGAGACTGCTGGGGAGCACTTCACGCCGCGGGAGGTTATTGAGCTGATGGTCAACCTCGTCTTCCAGGAGGACGACGACGCACTAACTCAACAGGACGCAATCCGCACGGTCTATGACCCGGCCTGTGGGACAGGTGGAATGCTCAGTGTCGCCGAGGAGTACGTCCGGCAACTCAACACCGACGCGAAGCTTCACGTCTTCGGGCAGGAGCTGAACCCCGAGTCCTACGCTGTCTGTAACTCGGACATGCTCATCAAGGGCCAGGAGCCCGAGAATATCGTCTACGGCAACTCCTTCACGAAGGATGGCTTCCCCAGCCAGCGCTTCGACTACATGCTCTCCAATCCGCCCTTCGGGGTTTCGTGGAAGAAGGTCAAGGACTACATAGAGGATGAGCATGAGCAACAGGGTTACGCCGGGCGCTTTGGCGCAGGAACGCCTCGCACTAACGACGGCGCGTTCCTGTTCCTCCAGCACATGATTAGCAAGATGAAGCCGCCTGCAGAGGGTGGCTCCAGAATCGCTATCGTGTTCAACGGCTCACCGCTGTTCAACGGCGGCCCCAACAGCGGCGAGTCAGCGATTCGGCGCTGGATTCTCGAAAACGACTGGCTAGAGGCCATCGTCGGCTTGCCGGAGAACCTCTTCTACAACACGGGCATCCGCACGTACATCTGGGTGCTCTCGAACGACAAACCGGAGAAGCGAAAGGACAATGTCCAGCTCATCGATGCCCAGGACCTCTACAGCGAGATGGACGAGAGCCTCGGCGAGAAGCGCCACGAACTCGAACAAGAGCATATCGACGAAATATCTCGTATTTTCGGCGACCTCGACGCCAACGGGCGTTCCAAAATCGTCCCTACTGAGGAGTTCGGCTACCGCCGTATCGTCATCGACCGACCGCTACGGATGAGTTTCCAAGCGACCAAGGAGCGCATTGAGAGTCTTGACGATGAACGAGCGTTCACGAACCGCGACGAGGAGGTGCAGGAGGCGGTGAAGGAGGCGCTGTACACGCTAGATTCCGAGAAGCATTGGATGGACCGCGACGAGTTCATCGACGAGGTTGAGCTGACGTTCAACATGAACGGCGTCGACGTGCGGAACAGTGTTTATAACGCGATAGAGCGCGCGCTTGGTGAGCAGAACGACGACGCTGCGATTTGTCGTGACGGGAACGGTAATCCCGAACATGACGGCGACTTGCGCAAGCGCGAGCGGGTACCCTTAGGGACGGACCCACAGGAATACTTCGAGGAGGAGGTGGAGCCATACCTTGAGAACGCGTGGATCAACGAGAGCAAGAAGTATCACGATGACCAAGACGGGGAACTCGGGATTGTGGGGTATGAGATCAACTTTGACAGGTACTTCTATGAGTATGAAGAGCCCCGCGATATCAATCAAATAGATTCAGAAATAGAGGGATTGTGGAAGGAAATTGAGTCGCATATTGATTCTGTAATCGGTAAATGACTGACAACAATATCTTGGAGGAGGCATTCGGGATTGGCGGTAAAAAAAGTGATACAGAAGATCTCCTTCCGAAAGGATGGAAAAAGACCACCATCAAATTTGCGTTGAAAGACATGGTAGCAGGAGGGACACCCCAAACCTCCAGAGAAGAATTCTGGGCCGAAAAAGGAGACGGAACGCCGTGGGTGAAGATTTCGGATATAACTGGGGTGGATGGTGTTGAAGATACTTCTGAAGAAGTGACAAAAAAGGGGATTGAAAAGGCTAACTTGAAGGTTCATCCTCCGGGGACGCTTCTGTTCTCGATGTACGCTTCATTAGGAGCTACAGGGACTCTGAATATCTCGGCGACGACAAACCAAGCTATTCTAGCCCTATATCCCGATGAGAGAATATGCTCCACAGAATATCTTCAATACTACCTTGAAGCTATTCGACCATTTTTACCAGCATTATCAATGAGCAACACGCAGGATAATCTTAGCGCTGAGAAATTTGGGAACCTCCCAATATTGCTTCCCCCTAAGGGGGTACAGCAAAACATCTGTGACCAACTCTCTCCCAAACTCTCCGAATCCTCTGGAACACGAAAAAAACTCTCTCAGGTTGCGGAAAACCTTCGGTCGCGGGTTGATGTAGTTATTCGCTCTGCGGTCACGGGTTCGGGTAAGAAACCCTCGCATGTCGGATGGATCGGCGAAATCCCCGAAGACTGGGACGTAGTCCGCACCCGCTTCGTCGCGGAACTCCACTCAGGCCACACCCCGAGTCGCTCCAACGACGAGTACTGGGAAGATACCGACATCCCGTGGGTAACCACCTCCGACATCAAGCTGTTCCGTGAGGGCCGCAAGCGCTACCTCCACGAGACGGAAAACGAAATCAGCGAACTCGGGATGGAGAACTCCGGAGCACACCTCCTACCAGAAGGGACCGTTTTCCTCTCCCGGACAGCATCGGTGGGCTTCTCCGGCATCATGGGCAAGCCGATGGCGACCTCTCAAGACTTCGCCAACTGGGTCTGTAGCGACGAAATCCTCCCTGAGTACCTCCTGTACGTTTTCCGCTCGATGGACCAGGAGTTCGACCGCCTGATGCAGGGCTCCACACACAAGACCATCTACATGCCCGACATCAAGTCGTTCAAAACGCCGCTCCCGCCGCTGGAGGAACAGCGGGAGATCGTCGACCACATCGAAACCGAGACTGAGCGTCTCTGGGAACTCATCGACCGCGTCGAGGAGACCATCGACCTCCTCGAAGAGAAACGGCAGGCCCTCATCACCGCAGCAGTCACGGGGCAGATTGATGTGTCCGAAGCGTAACGTGATACGCAAGACCCCGAAATGAGCAAACCCTACGACGAGGAAGCCTTTGAGGACGGGATCGCTGCTTCCCTTCTCTCTCGCGGCTACACACGCGTCCCGAGTGAGGGGTTCGACGCCGAGCGCGGCATCTTCCCCGACGAAGTCGTCTCATTTGTTCAAGAAACACAGCCCGACGCGTGGCAGAAGCTCGTTACTGCCCACAAAGGCAACGCTCGGGAGCGGTTCCTACAGGAACTAACCAGCGCACTTGAACGACAAGGGACCCTCGAACTCCTCCGTCATGGCCTCCATACGACTGGAACGAAAATTGACCTCGCGACGTTCCAGCCGAACACAGGCATCAATCCCGCGCTCCAAGAGAAGTACGAGGCGAACACCCTGGGTGTCACACAGCAGCTCTACCACTCCCCAACGAATCCTGGTCTCAGTATTGACCTCGCACTGAGCGTCAACGGGCTCCCTGTCGCGACAGCAGAGCTCAAGAACACCTTCACCGACCAGACTGCTCGGGACGCACGCGTACAGTACAAGCAAGACCGAGACCCGAGTGTTCCTGTCCTTCGTTTCAAGCGCGGCGCGTTGGTGCACTTCGCTATCGACCAGAACGAGGTTCACTACACGACCAAGCTGGACGGCGAGGATACGCACTTCCTCCCGTTCAACAAGGGCCACAAGAAGGGCGGCGGCAACCCACCGCGAGAGGGCGACCATCGGACGGCCTACCTCTGGAAGGAGGTCTGGGCTCAAGATAGCTGGATGGACATCCTCCAGCGGTTCATCCACATCGACACAGAGGAGATCAAGAAAGACGGCATTACTGTCGAGGAAAACGAGACGATCATCTTCCCGCGGTATCACCAGCTTGAGTGCGTCCGCCAGCTTGTCGACGCGTCCACGGAGGAGGGTCCGGGCGAGGACTACCTCATCCAGCACTCCACAGGCAGCGGGAAGAGCAAGTCCATTGCATGGCTCGTGCATCGTCTCGTCTCGCTCCACGACGAAAATGACGACGCCGTGTTTGATGGCGTCGTGGTCGTGACGGACCGGACTATCCTGGACGAACAGCTTCGGAACACGATTTACGAACTAGAGCACAAGACCGGCGTCGTCCACCCAATTAAGGGTGAAGGCCAGTCGAAGTCCGAGGAACTCGCAGGCGCGTTGGAAGCGGGGAAGCCAGTCATCATCACCACGCTGCAGACGTTCCCCTACGTCATCGAGCACGCGAACGCGCTTCCAGAGCGGGACTACGCTGTTGTGGTCGACGAAGCCCACAGCAGCCAGAGTGGAGAGATGTCCGCCGAGATGAAGGGCATCCTCTCAGGCGTCGATGAGAACGAAATCGAAGACGCTGAAGACGCGATTGCTGCGAACGCACAGGCACGGAGCAAACAGAAGAATCTCAGTTTCTTCGCGTTCACGGCGACGCCGAAAGCCAAGACTCTCCAGACCTTTGGCGAACCGGATGGAGAGGGCGGCCACGAGCCGTTCCATCTCTACTCGATGCAACAGGCTATCGACGAGGGATTCATTCTCGACGTACTGCAGAACTACACCACCTACGAGACATTCTACAACGTCGCGAAGATCGTCGAAGAGGACCCAGAGGTACCCGAGCAGAAAGCCAAGAAAGCAATCGCTCAGTACCTCAAGCTCCACCCGCACAACATCTCGCAGAAGGTGGAAATCATCGTCGAGCACTTCCGGAATCACACGCAGTACAAGATCGGCGGGAAGGCGAAGGCGATGATTGTCACCTCCTCCCGAGCGCACGCAGTCCGCTACAAGAAGGCGTTAGACGAACACATCGAGGAGAATGGGTACGACCTGAGCGCACTCGTCGCGTTCTCTGGAACCGTCAACGACGACGGCCAGAGCTACACTGAGAAGGGGATGAACGGCGGTATCAAGCAGTCCGAACTTCCGAGTGTGTTCGGGACCTCAGAGTATCAAGTGCTCATCGTCGCAGATAAGTACCAGACTGGGTTTGACCAGCCGCTCTTGCACACGATGTACGTGGACAAGAAGCTCTCCGGGATTCAGGCTGTGCAAACACTCTCACGGCTAAACCGAACCCACCCAGGAAAAGAGGATACGTTCGTACTCGACTTCGTAAACGACCACGAAGAGATTCAGGAAGCATTCGACCCCTTCTACGGAAAGACCACGGTTGCAGAAGGCGCGGACCCGCAACACCTGCAGCAGCTCGCTTCGGAACTGAACGGGTTCCGTATCTACGAACAAGATGAGGTCGACCGATTCGCCGAAGTGTTCTTCGACCCATCGAACACCGGAACAGAGGGCGCACACCAGAAGCTGAGTAGTCTCGTCCAACCTTCTCGTGACAAATTTGTAGCGGAAGATGAAGAAACACAGGAGAACTTCCGGACAGCTCTCCGGTCCTTCCTGCGACTGTATAAGTTCCAGTCCCAGATTGTCAGCTACGCAGATACCCACTTGGAGAAGCTCTACACGTTCGGGAGGTTCCTCTACAAGGAGCTCCCGAAGAGTTCGGCAGACCCATCCGTCGAGTTCGACGACGAACTCGCCCTCCAGTACTACCGACTGGAGAAGTCTGAAGAGGGGTCTATTGGACTGACTTCCAACGATGGCGTCGTCGAAGGACCGACTGATACCGGTACTGGAGGTCCTGGAGAGGACGAGAAAACCGAGCTATCGACTATCGTAGAGAAAATCAACGAGCAGCTGGGAACGGATTTCACCGAGGCTGACCAACTGTTCTTGGAACAATTGAAAGAGGATGCGTTGGAAGACGATCACCTCCGCCGGTCTGCGAAGGCAAACAGTCGGGAAAACTTCGCTCTCGAATTTGACGACGCCCTTACCAGCATGTTCATCGACCGGATGGACCAGAATCAGGAGTTGTTTGCAGAATTCATGGATAACGCTGGCGTGCAGGAGGCAATCACGAAGCACCTTCGCCAACAGGTGTATCAGGAGAGCCAAGCAGCGGAAGGATAACCTCCGTGCGTTTCTAAGCGCCTTCCCGTAGAACAGAGCGGAAGTTCGCTGCCTCCGGAATGTCTTCGAATCCCGTCATTCCCTCCCAAAATCGAGATTGTGGAAGAGAGCCTCGAATCCTGACCGCTCACTCCTCGGCAAGCGCGTCCCGCCGACTGGACAGCGCCGCCTCCACCTCCCCCCACTCCACCGGCGGCGCCGTTCCGTCGAGGGCCGCCGCCAGCCCGTTCAGGTCGGCGGCGAACCGCTCGCGCCACGCCGGCTCGGCCCGGTCGGCCAGCCGGGTCCGCAGCCGACCCACCGCTTGGGCCGTCGCTGTCACGCGCCGCTCGTGCTCCGGGGGCACCGTCGCGTCCTGTCGCTCGGCCAGCGTCCGCAGGCCGTCGAACTCCGCCCGCAGGTCCGCCACCAGCAGACCGAGTACGCGGGCGCGCATCGTCGCATCTTCCCACCCCGCCCCCGGCTCGTCGGCGTCGTCGACGGCCCCGACAGCGTCTGCGAGCGCTCGGACTGATTCCTCGACAAGCCCGGCGTCCTCGGCGAACTCTTTGTGGCGCCGCTGTGGCGCCCCAATCCATGACTCGAACTGCTCGAGGTCGAAGGCGAAGTTGTCGGCAACGGCGGCGCTTGACGCGCTGGACAACGTTCGGACAGCTCGCTTGTCGCTAGCGGCGGTCAAGCCGGCGCTCTCGGAGGTGGGGGAGGGAGATTCCGGCCGCCGCGGTTGGGGAGTAACGCCCTGTTCAGTCCGCCTTCGCCTGCCAGTCCCGCACCGTTCCGGCACCAACCCCGTCGACGCTCGCAGCGAGATCGTCTACGAACGCTACGGGCTGACTGACGAGGAAATCGAGATTGTCGAGGAGAGCGTGGGGACGTAGCGGTCGCGTTGCGGTTCCCCACCAGCAGACTGTAGACACGGCTCCCGTTCGCGAACGAGCGAAGCGAGTGAGCGCCCTTTTGGTCCAGCTTTTGCGAGGAGCGGTGGGCGAAGCCCACCCGACGAGTAAAAGGTGGGACTGCGAGCGTCAACGACGACGAACACAGCGACGGGGCGCCGACTATCGGCGACACAGGCATCCGCGTCGCGAACGTCGCCGGCGCGTACGAGTACAGCGGCTACTCGCCAGACGAGATCGCGGACTTCTATCCGGCACTGACGCTGGAGGACATCCACACCGCCATCGCCTACTTCTACGGCCACCCCGTGAGTCCGACTTCGAGCCGCCAATGAGTGGCGAGAACGAGACTCCAGCCTGATCACTGTGTTCCGACACGCACTCGACGCCTCTGGACATAGACTTATTACACTCTATTACGAATTATTTCACATGCCGATTGGTATCGACCGCTTCGAGGACGAACCCGGGGAGACGCTCGACATCGCGGAGGGCTCCCAGCCCCACCGAATCCTGCGGTTCCTCGCCGAGCACAACGAGCAGGCGTTCACTCAGACCGAGATCTACGAGGCCACCGGTATCAAGCGCGGGAGCGTCGGGGCCGTGCTCTCGCGTCTGGAGGACCGCGGGCTCGTGCGCCACCGCGGTCGCTACTGGGCGATCGGCGAGGACGACCGGCTCGCCTCCTACGCGGCCCAGCAGGGGTCCAGTTCGGCGTCGACGACAGACGACTACTACGGTGAGGAATGAATCCGGCGCGCGGAGCCGTCGTGAAAGGGCCCGATCTGTTCGCGGACCACAGCTACCGCCCGTACGCCTGCCTGAGCGACGAGAGCCACCCCTTTTCAGACGAGGAAGCCCTCTACGTAGCGGTCACCGCTACCGAGCGTTTGGTCGCGATCCGGCTCGGCGGCGACGAGTTCGAGCGCGGCGGGCTCCCGCGTGAGAGCTACGCCAACCCGTGGACCGTCGTCTCGATCCGCCATGCGGACATTGCCGAGACGGAGGGCGTTCTCACCGAAGAAACGACGGAACGGATCGCCGACGCGGCAGCCGGCTATCTCGGCGTCGAGTAAGGTCGTAACCGCTTCTCAGTCCGCTTTTGCCTGCCAGTCCCGCACCGTTCCGGCACCAACCCCGTCGACGCTCGCAGCGAGGTCGTCTGGGTCGGCGTCTTTCAGTCCCTCGACGTTCTCGATGCCCGCACTCTCCAGTTTCTCGGCGGTCTTCTCACCGATGCCTTCGACGGTCTCTAACTCTGACCCGGCTTCGCGGGCTTGGAACTCCCGGTAGTTACAGATGGGACAGCCCAGTTCCCAGGGCTCGTCGTCGCCGCTGTGCACGACCAGATGCGGGAGATCGTGCTCCTCGCACATCTCCTCGGTCACCTCGATTTCCCCGCGGCGGGGCAGCGGCAGCGAGTACTCACAGTCGGGGTAGCGCGTACAGCCTACCAGTCGGGAACCCGAGCGGAGCTGTTTGATGGCCAACTCGCCACCCTCGTCATCGGCGGCTTCGCCATCATCAGAAGCGCTCTGCGCTTCTGATTGGCTCACGGGAGCGTCGCTCCCGTGAACGCTTCCGTCTCGCGGCGTCTCCGACGCCGCGGTTTCTCCACAGTCGGGACACGCCCCAATAACCCGGTCCTCCTCCGCATCGGCCTCCTCGGCCTTACAGAGCGGGCAGCCGTGGACGAACGTCTTCCGCCCGGCGAGCATCTTCACCTCGTTCAGGCCGTGCTCCTCACACACGTCGTCGAGGATGAGCGGCTTGCCCGTCGAGGGCAGCGGGAGCGTGTACTCGCAGTCGGGGTAGCCGTCACAGCCGACAAAGTAGCTGCCGTAGCGGGATTTTCTGACCAACAGGTCCGAGCCACACTCCGGACACGGGCCGATGATCTTGTCGGCCTTCATCGACTTCCGCAGGTGATCGCCGACCTCCTCACGGGAGTTCCGGAGGTCCTCGAACACCCGGCCCAGCAGTTCGCGGGACTCCTCGGTCACCTCGTCGAACCCCTTCTCGCCCTCGGCGATGGAACGCATATCCGCCTCCAACTGCGCGGTCATCTCTTCGCTCACGATGAGGTCTGCGAACTCCTCGGCGGCCTCGACCACCGCGTGGGCCAACTGGGTGGGCCGGGGCGGATCGTTCTCGACGTAGTTGCGGTCGTAGAGCTTCTCGATGGTGTTATGCCGTGTCGATTTCGTTCCCACCCCCATGGACTCCATCGTCTCGATGAGCCGTGACTGGCCGTAGCGCCGCGGGGGCTGGGTCTCCTTGGCTTCGAGGCGCTGCTCGCTGACAGCCAACGCGTCACCCTGGGACACGTCGGGCACGAACGTCTCGTCGGCCGAGGAGTACGGATACACTGAGTGGTACCCCTCCTCCAGCAGCCGCTTGCCGTTGGCCTTGAGCGAGAGCCCCGCGTCGCCGCCGGAGGGGAGCGATGCCTCGCCCTCGATACCCGCAACCACACGCAGGTGCTCCCACGTCGCCGACGGCGCACAGGTGGCGAAGAAGCGCCGGACCACCAACTCGAACACCTCCCACTCGTCGTCGTCTAGGTCTGTCGGCATTTCGCCCGTCGGGTGGATGGGCGGGTGGTCGGTGGTCTCCTCGTCGCCCTCGGTAGGCTCGATCTCCTCCTGTTCGAGCAGCTCCTCAACGGACTCGCCGAAGAACGTCTCCGTGAACGCGTCGAGCAGTTCCTCCGGCTCCAAATCCTCGGGGTAGACGGTGTTGTCCGTCCGCGGGTAGGTGATGTAGCCAGCGGTGTAGAGCTCTTCGGCCATGCTCATCGCGCGCTGGGCGGAGTAGCCAAGCGCACTGGCCGCGCGGATGAACTGCGTGGTGTTGAACGGCGCGGGCGGATCGTCGGTCCGGGTCCGGCGACTGACCTCCTCGACGTCGGCTGTCTCGGCGGCCTCCAGCGCCTCAAAGGCAACGTCTGCGGCGCCTTCGTCCCAGACACGGCGTGCCTCGGTACCGTCGTCGTCGAGGTAGAAGTACTGGGCCTCGAAGGCGCCCTCCTCACCCGTGAGGTCGGCGTAGAGCTCCCAGTAGTCGTCGGAGTCGAACGCCTGAATCTCCCGTTCGCGGTCGACCAGCAGCTTCAGCGTCGGGCCCTGCACTCGCCCAACAGAAATGAAGTCGTCGCCGAGCTGGCCCGCAGAGAGTGAGAGGAACCGGGTCAGTGCGGCGCCCCAGACGAGATCCACGATCTGTCGGGCCTCGCCCGCCGCGGCGAGGTTGAAGTCGATTTCGCCGGTGTTGTCGAAGGCGTTGTGCACCTCTCGGTCGGTGATAGAGGAGAACCGGGCGCGCTCGACGGGGATGGTTTCGTTCACGTCACGCACGAGGTCGAACGCCTCCTTCCCGATGAGCTCGCCCTCGCGGTCGTAGTCAGTCGCGATAATCACGCGGTTGGCATCCTTGGCCAGTCGGCGGAGCGCGGCGACGATGCCCTCCTGAGTGGCCTGGGTGTCAACGGGGGCGTCGATGAGTTCGTGGGGCTCGACGTTCCGCCAGTCGTCGTACTCCGGCGGGAAGTCGACGCCGACGACGTGGCCCGAGAGGCCGATGACCCGCTTACCACCCCCAGCCGTAGACGTTGACGCCGTTGACCCGCTCGGCGTCGGCGGTGCCGTCGCTGAGAATGTCGGCAATGCGACGGGCCGCGTTGTCTTTCTCGGTGACGATGAGTTCCATTCGGTACCTGAGCTACGCTGTTGCTGGGCCTAAAAGTTTCGCGCTTCAGGCCGGCCGAATTCACCGGCGAGCGCGGCCGTACGCCCCCGTCCGGGCGCTCACGCGGCCGTGGGGCTCGCGCGGGCGCGATGACGGAATCGGAAGGCAGTTTACCGCCGCCCGGTGGTTGGCGACCATGACCAACGGGCCGACGCGTCGTGCAGTACTGCGCCGGGGCGGTGCCGCACTCGCCGCACTCTCGGCGACGGCCGGCTGTGTCGGCGGCGAGTCCACGGAGACGGAGTTCGACGGGCCGGTTGTGGCTGTGGGCCCGAACGGGCGGAACACCTTCACGCCCGGGACGAACGAGCCGCTCACCATCGACGCCGGCACCCGGGTGCTGTTCGATTGGCGCTCGGCCAACCATAACATCGAGGTGCGCAACCAGCCTACGGACGCCGACTGGCAAGGGACCGAGGGTACTGGCACGTATCACACCGACCACACCCTCGAGTACACGTTCGAGGTGCCCGGCGAGTACTACTACGTTTGTACGCCCCACGAGGGGCTCGGGATGGCCGGAGAGCTGGTCGTCGAGTAGCGAGCTTCCGCTTCCCGTAGCTCTTTGCCCTGAGGAGCCACAGCGACGCCCATGCCAGAAACCGACGACGACCTGATGACGATGACCCGGGAGGACGCCGACGCGGCGTTCGCCGACGCCGACGCCGCACTCCTGGGGACTGGGTCTGTCGAGCAGCACTCGATCCATCTCCCCGTCTCCGTCGACACGCTGCGCGCCGAGCACCTGACTGAGGAACTGGTCGACGCGGCGGCCGACCACGAGTTCCAGTTCGTTCGGCTTCCGACGCTCCCCTACGGCGAATCCGAGCACCACATGAACTTCGGCGGGACCATTACACTCTCGCCGGATACCTACGAGGACGTCGTCGTCGACATCGGTAAGAGCCTCTCACGACACGGGGTCGAACGACTCGTCATCGTCAACTGCCACGGTGGGAACACCGACCCGCTCTCGCTGGCCGCAGACCGCATCCTCCGCGAACACGGCGTCGCCACCCACATCGTCCACTGGACGAACTACGCCCGCGACCGTCTCGAGGAGCTCTTCGGCGACGAGTGGAGCCACGCCGGCGACCACGAAACCAGCGTCATCGAACACTACCGCCCGGACCTGGTCAAACAGGAGAAGAAAGAGCCCCAGACCACGAAGCCAAAGCCCGAGACGCGGTCCTACGCCTACTTCGAGGAACTCACCGAACAGGGCGGGCTGGGTGACCCGACCAACTCCGACCCCGAGGCGATGGCTGACGTGATCGAGGAAGCGACCGAAAATATCCTCGATGCGCTTCGCGAGGATATCGACGCCGGCTGGTAGCCCGAAAACCGCGGCCTAGAACCGTTTCACAGCTTCTCTGGCGGCGAACAGCACCGCGACGCCGAGAAAGACGACGACGGCAGCCGTTCCTGCTGAGAGGTCGCCGCCGGCCACCGCGCGGTAGATGGCGATGACGGTGAACCCTGCGACCATGGCGCCGGCGAACAGGAGCGCAAGCAGCATGACGCCCTCCTTGGGCGAGTCAGGCGGACTCACCATCTCAGACGTGCTCCTCGAGGAACGCCGAGATGCGCTCGAACTCCTCGATGAGGTTCTCCCGGTCGGTCGTGTGGTGCCCCTCGTCCTCGAAGATGCAGGTCTCGACAGGAATGCCGCGGGCCTCGACGGCGTCGGCGATCTGTTCGGCTTCGCTCACGGGTACCCGCGGGTCGTTTGCGCCGTGCTGGATGAACAGCGGGCACTCGATGTGGTCGACCTTGTGGATGGGTGAGATACGCTCGAGTAGCGCCGAGTCGTCGAGGCTGCCGTACTCCGCGGCGCGGTGTGAGCGGCGCCACTCGCCGGTGTTCTCGAGGAACGTTTGGAAATCCGCGATACCGACGAAATCCACTGCCGCGGCCCAGAGGTCGGGGTATTCGGTAATCGCGGCGAGCACCATGAACCCGCCGTAGGAGCGGCCATAAGCAACGAGACTGTCCGTATCTGCCGCGGGCTGGTCTGCGAGCCACTCAGTTGCGTATTTGATGTCTTTCACCGAATCGAGGCGTTTCTCCCGGTCGTCGAGGTGGGTGTACTCCTTCCCGTAGCCTGAGGAGCCACGGACGTTCGGCTCCAGCACGGCGTAGCCCTGGTTCAGGAAGTACTGCTTGGTCGGGTAGAACCACGGCCGGCGCTGGTGTTCGGGACCGCCGTGAATATCCACCAGTACGGGCATCTCCCCGTCGCTGCTGTCGGTGTCGACGGCTCGCGGGTCGCTTTGCTCCCCGGTCGCATTCGAGTCGCGTCGCGATTTGTAGCCCGGCGGGAGCGTCCAGTAGGCCGGAATCTCGCGCCCGTCGAACGTTTCGTAGCGGATGGTCTCCGAGCGCAGGAAGGTCTCCTCGGGGATACCCAGCGTCCCCAGGTCGGTCCAGCGCTCGGTGCCGCCGGTCTCGGCGTCGACAACGTAGAGCGAGTGCGGGTGGTCGTCGGCGCTGAACGTCACGGCCACCTGCTCGGCGTCCGGCGAGAGTGTCACGTCTGCGACGACACCCTCCGGAAGATCCGGGCTGACGGCGTCGGGAACACCAGTCCCATCCGCAGCCAGCGTCCCGATGTGGAGGTCGGTGTAGCCGTCAACGTTCTGGGTGTAGACGATTCGACCGGTGTCGTCGTCGAGGTACAGAGAGTCGACGTTCCACTTCGTGCTGCCGCGCTTGACGACCTCCACCTCGCCACTCTCACCTCCTGGTGCGTCGGGGGCTGCAGCGATGCCGTCGACACCGATGCAGCCGATGTAGGTCGTCTCGCGCTCGTAGTCCGTGACGGCGTAGAGGCCACCAGCCGGGCCGAAGGTGACGTGGCTGTAGCGCGCCTCTTCGGCGGGGTCGCTGATGGGCTCGATATCGCCGGAAGGGATGTCTAGCCAGTAGAGCAGTTGGTCGGAACTAGAGTGTGCCTCCTGCAGGATGAGGGCGTCGCCGTCGGGGTGCCACGCGGCGACGGAGACGAAGCCGCCCGGCCCTTCCCAAACGAGCGTCGCCTCGTCGCTCTCGCGCTCCTGGACGTACACGTCGAAGGTGTCGCCCTGCCGGCGGTTGGCGGCGAAGGCAAAGCGGTCGCCGTCGGGGCCCCAGCCGCCCCAGAGGTGTTTCGCGGCCGGGCGCTCGGTCATCGCGATCTCCGCACCCGTTTCGAGATCGTAGCGATAGAGCTGGTCCCGCTCGTTACTCCCCTCGTCCATCCCGAACATGAACTCCTCGCGGATGGGCGAGGCGTCGACGAACGAAACGCGCTCGTCGTGGGCGGTGAGGCGCTTCGGGGAGGTGGATGGCCCGTCGAGGAGCCAGACTTGGGGCGTGCCGGTGGTGTCGGCGAGGAAGGCGAGGCCCCCGTCGGCGGTGAAGGAGGGGGTGTCCGTGCTGTCGATACTCAGGTAGCGCGCGACGCCGTAGCTCATGGGTCGTCGTGGCCCGGTCGGGGGATAAGGGTTCAGACCACGGTGGCCCGTTCCGGTTCGACGTGGCCCGCCCTGCCGGCCGACGCGAACCCCCACAGCACCACCGCAAAAGGTGGGTTTATCGCTGCCCAAACAGATTCCAAGCCGTGAGCGACGACGCGCGTGTCGACATGACGACCGGGGCCATCACCCCGAAACTGTTCGCCCTCTCGTGGCCACTCGTGCTGGGCAACATCGTCCAGACGCTCTACAATCTTGCCGACATGTTCTGGGTGGGGCGTGTCAACGCGGAGGCGGTCGCGGCCGTCTCGCTGATGTTCCCCACCTCGTGGATGTTCGTCTCGGTGGCGATGGGGATCACCGCCGCGGCGGTCGCACTGGTCTCGCAGTACGTCGGCGCCGACAAACAGCGCGAGGCCGACCACGCCGTCGCCCAGACGGTCCTCCTGACCGTCGGCGTCGGTCTCGCACTCGCCACGCTCGGCTATCTGATTCGCGAGCCGCTAGTGACGCTCATCGGTGCCCGGGGCGCGGTCTATGACTACTCTCTCGACTATCTCGAACCGATTCTCGCGGCGATTCCGTTCACCTTCCTCTTTTTCGCCTTCCGAGCAGTGCTGCGGGCGGCCGGCGACGTGCGGACGGCGATGTGGCTGGTGCTCATCTCCGCCGGGCTGAACGTCGTGCTCGACCCTATCCTCATCCTGGGCTGGGGGCCGGCACCAGAGCTGGGCGTGCAGGGGGCGGGGATTGCGACGCTCATCTCCCGCATCGCCGTCGCGCTCGTTGGGCTGTACGTCCTGCTCGACGGCGGGTGGGGCGTGAAGCTCCGGATTCCCGATTTGAAACCCGACAAATCCGTCCTGACCGAACTGGTCACAATCGGCGCGCCCGGCACGGGTGACGGGCTGGCGCGTTCGTTCGCGGCGGTCTTTTTCGCCGCGCTAGTCGCTCGGTTCGGCCCGGTGGCGACCGCCGCCTACGGCATCGGCATTCGGCTGATGTCCGTTTCGTGGACCGTCTCTGGCGCGGTGGGCCAGGCCACCGCGACGGGCGTCGGCCAGAACCTCGGTGCCGACCGCCCTGAGCGGGCCGAGGAGGTGACGTGGAAGGCGATGGTCGCAACGATGCTGTTCCTGTTCGCAGCGGGCGGGCTGGCGTTCGCGTTCCCGGACGAAGCAATCGCCATCTTCGTCGACGACGCCCGGGTCGTCGCTGCCGGGGTGGACCTCCTGCGCATCCTCGCGCCGTTTTGGGCGTTCCTCGGCGGGCTGATGGTGATTCAGGGCGGCTTCCGCGGCGCCGGCCAGACCAAACAGGCGATGGCGCTCTCGCTGGCCTCGCGCTGGCTGTTCCGCATCCCGCCCGCGTGGCTGCTTGGGTACTACCTGGCGTGGGACGCCAATGGGCTCTGGTGGGCGATGTCGTTCTCGGGCGTGCTGACGTTCGTCATCGGCGTGTTCTGGTTCCGGCTGGGCCGCTGGCAGGAGGGCGTGGTGGACCGGGACGCGCCGTCGCCGAAGGCTGCTGCGGGCGAGGACTGACCCCAAAATACCCCGCACAGGGGGATGGTGGCTCAGTCGTCGTCGGCCGCCGCGCCGAGCGCCTGGCCGCCTGCCATCGCCTCGAAGCCACGGTCCAGGTCCGCGATGAGGTCGTCGATGTCCTCGACGCCGACCGACATCCGCACGAGGGTGTCCGAGATGCCGTGGGCTTCGCGTGTCTCCTTCGGAATCGGCTGGTGGGTCATCCCCGCCGGAAGCTCCACGAGCGACTCGACGCCGCCGAGCGAGACGGCGAGGGTGAAGGTCCGAAGGCTCTCTAAGAACACTTTGGCGTCACCCATCTCGCCGACCAGGTCGAACGAGAGCATCCCGCCGAAGCCCGACTGCTGACGGGCGGCGAGGTCATGTTGTGGGTGGCTCTCGAGGCCCGGATAGTAGACTGTCTCGACCAGCTCGTGCTCGTCAAGGTACTCCGCGATGACCTGCGCGTTGGCTTCGTGCTGGCGCATCCGCATCGGGAGCGTCTTCGTCCCGCGGAGGGTGAGGTAGGCGTCGAACGGCGACATCATGTTCCCAAGCACGACGCGCTGGAGGAAGTAGAGCTCCTCTGCTAGGTCGTCGTCGTCGACGACAAGCGCACCGCCGATAGAGTCGGAGTGGCCGTTCAGATATTTGGTCGTACTGTGGGCGACGACGTCTGCGCCGAGGTCGAGGGGGTTCTGGAGGGACGGCGAGCAGAACGTGTTGTCGACGCCGAGGAGCGCGTCGCCCTCGTGGGCGATGTCGGCGATTGCTTCGAGATCACAGAGCTTGAGCAGGGGGTTCGTCGGCGTCTCCATGTAGACGAGCGCGGTTTCCGAGCGCATCGCGTCGGCGACGTTCTCAGTCTCCGTGGCGTCCACAAACGAAATTTCGACGCCGAGGTGGTCTCGGTAGTAATACTCCAGCATCCGTCGGGTGCCGGCGTAGAGGTCGTCGAAGGCGACGACGTGGTCCCCCGGCGAGAGTGTGGCGAAAAAGAGCGTCGAGATAGCCGCCGTTCCGGAGGCGAAGGCGAGTCCATGATTGCCGTCTTCGAGGGCTGCGAGGCGCTTCTCGGCCGCGTGGCGCGTCGGGTTCGAGAGTCGACCGTAGAGGAACTCACCCTTGTGCGGGTCGGCCTCGTCCAGCTTGAAATCCGGGTCGAGGCCGGGGATGGCGAAGGTGGAGGCCAGATGGATGGGTGAGACGACGTCGCCGACGCCGTGGCCCTCGGGATGCTCGCCCCAGGAGACGGCGCGGGTATCAAACCGATGGTCGTGATTCTCTGGCATGGTTGAAATGGGGTACATGTCGTGAAAACCTTACCGACTAAACAGTAATATCGCTGTGTACTGTATTATCGGTGGGTATTCCTACAGACAACTGAACAGTCGTCAAAGCCCAAGTTTTTCACACGATGGTGAAGAGTCACGCGTATGAGCACCCGCGCTCGGCGACGACTCGCCGTCGCTGTCGCCCTCCTCCTCGTGACGGTCCCGCTCTGGGCGCCGCCGCTGGACGTGACCGGTCGTGACCACCACTACGCCGCCGCGGAGATTTCGGGTGCGAACGGAACGCTCACGGTCGACTCCCCTAACGCCGACCGACGGATACACCTGACTATCGAAGGGCTGGACTGCACGTCCCGGTACTCCGCCTTGCAGCGACGCTGTCTGTTCGAAGGTGGAACGCTTGACGAGAACGTTACCGGAGTCGCACCGGCGGTACGCGGGAGTCCCGCCCCCGAAAGCGTCACCGAGACGGGACGGTACGTCGTCCTGAACGACGGCGTCTACCGGCGAACCGTCGCGACGAAGCCGTACGATGGCTCGTGGCCCGTCAAGTTCGAACTCGGCTTGGAGCGTGTCCCCCCGGCAACGGCGCTCGAAGACGTGGCCCGACAGGAGGAACAGGTTTCCGAGACGGCCCAGACCGTCATCCGGGACGGCCCCACGCGAACGGACGACCCGATTCGCGACGCCAACGAGGTACTCGCCGTCGACGGTAGTCATTACGTGGTTTACGAGACGTCTCGCCCGCAGTTCCTCTCCGCAAAACCCGGCGTCGAGCGNTTCCTCGAAGCTGTCTGCGTTGCTGCGGGAGCGTTCCTGCTCCTCCGTCAGCCTTCGAGTTCCTCACGCAGCAACTGATTCACCTGGCCGGGGTCGGCCGAGCCACCGGTCTTCTGCATCACCTGGCCCACTAAGAAATTGAGTGCGCCGTCGTCGCCGGACTCGTAGTCGGCAACGGCCTCGGGGTTCTCCTCGATCGCTTCAGCAACAGCCTGCTCGACCTCGCCGCCGCTGGCTTTGCCGAGCCCTTCGGCCTCGATGATTTCCTGTGGCGACTCGCCCTCGTCGAGCATCCGGCGGAACACGATCTCCTCGGCGTTCTTGGTGGTGACTTCGTCTTCTGCCACCAGTCGGACCAGTTCCTCGAACTCGTCGAGGCGGTCCGTGATGTCGGCCACCACCATGTCGCGGTAGTTGAGTTCGCCGATGAGGTTGTCTGCGACCCACGTCGCCGCGAGGCCGGGGTCGAACGTTTCGGCCACTTCTTCGTAGAGGTCGGCGACGGATTTCCGGGAGGTGAGCTTCGAGGCGGCTTCCTGACTCAGCCCGTACTCAGTCTGGAACCGCTGGCGGCGGGCATCGGGGAGTTCGGGAATGGGGATGCGCTCTTTCCAGTCGGCCACCTGGAGCGGCGGGAGGTCGGCCTCCCGGAAGTAGCGGTAATCTTTCTCCTCCTCTTTCGAGCGCATCGAGACGGTGACGCCCCGGCTCTCGTCCCAGTGGCGGGTCTCCTGCTCGACCGCGCGCCCGCGCTTGACCGCGTTGCGCTGGCGGGTGACTTCGTAGGCCAGCGCGTCCTCGGCGGCCTTGTGGCTGGAGATGTTCTTGACTTCGGTTCGGTTGGCGCTCTCGAGGACCTCCTCGCTGATGGTGCCGTCCTCGGCCACGTCGTCGGCGGCGACCATGGAGATGTTGGCGTCCACACGGAGCGAGCCGTCGCGGGTGGCGTCGAAAACGCCCAGATACTCGAGCACCTCCTCGAGTTTGGCGAGGAATGCGCGGGTCTCGGCCGGCGAGCGGAAGTCCGGTCGGGTGACAATCTCCATCAGCGGCGTGCCCGCGCGGTTGTAGTTGATGAGGGTGTAGTCAGCGGTGTCGATGTTGCCGCCCTCGTGCTGGAGGCTGCCGGGGTCCTCCTCCAAGTGGGCGCGGCGGACGCTGATGGTTCGGCGGTCGCCCTCGACGCGGAGTTCCAACTCGCCGTCGGCACAGATTGGCGCGTCGTACTGGGTGAGCTGGAACCCTTTCGGGAGGTCGGGGTAGAAGTAGTTCTTCCGGTGGAATGTGGTCTCCTCGGGGATCTCGGCGTCGAGTGCCTTTCCGATTTTCACCGCTGACTCGACGGCCGCCTCGTTGAGCACGGGCAACGCGCCTGGCAGGCCAAGACAGGTGGGGCAGGTCCGACTGTTGGGCGCCTCGTCCTCGGCAGCCGCCGTAGAGCAGCCACAGAAGATCTTGGTGTCGGTCTCCAACTGGACGTGGACCTCCAGTCCGATGACGGCCGCGAGTTCGCGGTCCTGGAGCGTCTGACTCATTGGCTCTGGATTCCGCCGGTTCGTGGTTAAGCGTGTCGGGAAGCAGGCGTTCCCGGAGCTGATAGTTGGCCCCGAACCTTATGGGGGATAACGGTCTCATATCGACCTATGAGCGAGGAACCGTACGCAATCGCGGGCATCGAACTCACCGACGACAGCTACACCGTCACGCAGGGGTGGGTGCGAAACACGTTCAAAGCGACTGACAAAGCGGGCAACGTCGTCCTGCGTGGGAAACAGAAGATGCTGAAGCTGAAAGAGGAGTTCCCGTTCGTCGACGCCGACGGCACCGAGGTGTTCACCGTCAAAGCCGGCGGTATCCTCGACGTGGCCGGGAACTACGTGCTGAGTGATGCCCAGACCGGCGAGGCCGTGGTCGTCCTCGATAACGACTACTCGATCATGCAGGACACGTGGACCATCCGCGACGCCGACACGGAGGCGGCTATCGCGAAAATCGACTCCCAGGGCGCGCTCACGACGCTCGCACGGAACTACCTCCCGTTCGGCAACTGGATTCCCCACAAGTACGAGATTACGGATGCCGAGGGCGACCACGTCGGCAGCATCCACGGCAAGTTCTCGCTGCGAGACACCTACGAGGTCACCATCGACGACGCCAGCGACGTGCCCAAGGAGGCCGTCGTCGCCGCCGCGATGGTTATCGACGCGATTCAGGACCACTGACGGCGGGGACGTAACCAGTTTTAGTTGAGATATGCTTATTGCGCAACGGGAAAACGTTGCGGCATGGACGACGGGCAGCCGCGGTTGGGCCGACGCTCGCTGCTCTCGGCGCTGGCTGCCGGACTCGCCGCAAGCGCAGGCTGTGTGGGTGCTCGCGCGAGTCCTGAGCCCGTCTCGCTGCTGGCTGCGGGCAGTCTCAACAACGCGTTCGAGAACGGCCTGCGGCCGAGCACGGACGCGAGGCTCGAACTCGAAGCCCGCGGCTCGGCGGAGTTGGCCCGTCTCGTCGCCGAGGGTGTCAAAGCCCCTGACATCGTCTCGGTTTCAGATGTCGAACTGTTCGATGGTCCACTCTCACCCGAGTGGTACGCGGAGTTCGCGACCAACTCGGTCGTCCTTGCCTACAATGGGGCGACTGACGGCGGCAAACGGCTCGCGGACGCGGGCCGCGACCGCTGGTACGAACCCCTTCTCGCGGACGCCGTTCGACTCGGCCGGACAGATCCGGCGCTCGACCCCCTCGGCTACCGAACGCTGTTTACGCTGGAACTCGCGACGGCGTACTACGACACCGGCGCAAATTTGCGGACCGCGATACCCGAACGCCGCCAACTGTACCCCGAGACACAGCTGGTGAGTCAGTTCGAGACCGGCTCCATCGACGCCGCCTTCACCTACCGCAACATGGCCGTCGAGCGCGACTACGACTACATCGAACTCCCCACGGCGGTCGACCTCAGCGACCCCGCCTTCGCCGACGAGTACGCTACTGTCAGCTACGAACTCCCCGGCGGGAAGGTCGTCGAAGGGGCCCCAATCAGCTACGGGTCGACGATTCGCGAGGCGTCTCCCGACGCGATGGCGGTGTTCGAGCAACAAATACGGGGCGAGTACCTGCGCGAGTTCGGGTTCACCGTCCCTGAGGACTACCCACGGTTCAGAGGCGATGCTCCCGACGAACTCACGCACTGAGGCCGCNGTCGGGCGGCTCGACTGGCTGTCGGTGACGCTGCTGCTCGGTGGGGTGTTGCTCCTCTACTACCTGCTGGCGCTGCTCTCGCTGGTTGTTCACCAGCCGCCCGGGGCTGTNCTCGCCCGGCTGAGCGACCCCGACGTGATTGGGGCCGCGCGAACGTCGCTTACTGCCTCGGCCATCAGCACACTCATCGCCACACTGTTCGGCGTGCCGCTGGCCTACTGGCTCGCACGGACCGACGGCGAACTCACCCGGCTTGTAACTGCGGTGGTGCTCCTCCCGTTGGTGCTTCCGCCCGTCGTCAGCGGGATGGTGCTGCTCACCGTNGTACGGCCCGGGGACTGCGCTCGGAGAGGTGGCAACGGCCCGCGGTTTCCCGCTCACCCGCTCACTCGCTGGCGTCGTGCTCGCCCAGACGTTCGTCGCGTCGCCCTTCGTCGTCGTCACGGCGAAGGCGGCGTTTGAGAGCATCGACCGGAGCTTGGAGTACGCCTCCCAGTCGCTGGGGACGAGTCGTCTCAGAACGTTCAGACGGGTGACGCTCCCGCTCGCGTGGCCGGGGATTCTGGCCGGCATCACGCTCGCGTTCGCCCGTGCCATCGGCGAGTTCGGGGCGACCATCATGCTCGCGTACTACCCGCGGACGATGCCGGTCCAGATCTGGGTCTCGTTCACGACGCTGGGGCTGGACAACGCCTTCCCCGTCGCTGTGGTGCTCGTCGGAATCGCCGTCGCGACGCTCGTCGTGCTCAACGCCCTCGGCACCAACCCCNTGGAGTGACCATGCTCGAACTCACGTCTCTCTCGAAATCCTACGACAGGTTCGAGTTCGGCCCGCTCGACCTGACGGTCGGCGACGAGGTGCTCTCGGTGCTCGGCCCCTCGGGGAGCGGCAAGACGACCCTCCTCTCCCTCATCGCGGGTATCGTCAGGCCCGATGGGGGAACGGTGTCGCTCCACGGGACCGTACTCGACGGAAAACCGATTCAGGAGCGCCACACGGGGCTGGTGTTTCAGGACGGCGCGCTGTTCCCGCATCTGACTGCTCGGGAGAACGTCGCCTACGCGGCTGCGAGCCCCGAGCGCGTCGACGAACTCGCCTCGCTGCTTGAGATATCGCCCGTGCTCAACCGTCGGCCCTCGACGCTCTCAGGTGGTGAACAGCAGCGCGTTGCGCTGGCGCGGACACTCGCCGCCGACCCTGACGCCTTGCTGCTTGACGAACCACTCTCGAGCCTGGATGCCCCAATCCGCCGTCGCTTGCGTGGTGAACTCCACGAACTGTTCCAGTCGTTGGATATCCCTATTGTCTACGTCACCCACGACCAGCGAACGGCCACGGCAGTCGGGGACCGAATCGCCATCTTTCGTGACGGCACCATCGAGCAGGTGGGGTCGCCGACAACGGTCATCAACCGTCCAGCGACCCGGTTCGTCGCGCAGTTCACGGGGAACGAAAACGTCTTCGACGGACGAGTCGCCGGCGACAACTCGGATGAAGGCACGTCGGTCGAACTTGGAGCGCTCAGGCTCCGAACGACGGCGACGACAACCGCAGCACGGGGGGCGGAGGTCACATTCTGTATTCACCCGTCCAGAATCGCCGTCTCCCCAGTTGCAGACACAGAGTCGGGACACTCAGCTGAATCAACAGCACAGAACCCCGAGATGGCGAATATCGTCGGTGGGACGGCGGATAGTTGGCTGAACGAGGGGACTCACTACAGAGTTGCAATCGCGCTTGACGATGCACCGCTGACGCTGACGACGACCGTCGGCCTGGCTGTTCTCGACCGGCTCGACTCCGACAGCCGCGTTAGCATGACGATACCGGCGGACGCGATTCACCTGCTCGACTGAGTGAGTTGGTGATTGATTTGTCCAGTAATCACCAGAGTCTCGGAGGATGGGTTCTGTTGCGTGCCTCATTTCAACTGGAAAGAATTATGTTTTGGCTCTCACTTTAGATAAGGGAACGTTGACAAAATCAAGGCTAGTTCTAGCTTTAGATTGATGAGTGTCAACAAACATACTGCTATATATAACGATTATTTGCAAAGTTTTATTGTTCTAGAGTCTTTGAGAATACAATGGCAGATGATAATATCTGGATTGTAACCAGCGAGTACGTAGACAACAACTTCTCAG
>Ga0065697_1000355_pt1 | contig 24211 bp, 24 predicted proteins | sample AntLakMe24m_08um_FD_59086 | JGI IMG/M metagenome (GOLD analysis project Ga0065697, IMG submission 59086) | Hypersaline microbial communities from Antarctic Deep Lake - 24m 0.8um v2 (version 3) | ecosystem: Environmental > Aquatic > Non-marine Saline and Alkaline > Hypersaline | place: Deep Lake... | reverse complement strand
AACCTGCTGCAGACCCACCTGCTGAGCCAGACCCACCTCACCGAAGCCGAGGAGCGCACCCTCCGGCTGACGGTCAACGGCATCGCGGCAGGCATGAAGAATACGGGATAGCTGCCGTCGCTGCGCTGTTCAGTCCCGCGAGAGGTACGTGATCCCGTTGGGACGGGTTCGCACATCGATCCGGTCTACCTCTTCGCGGACTTCTGTGTCGATTACCGAGACGTCGTTTGTTTTGTTGTTCGAGATATAGGCCGTCGAGCCATCGCTATTAAAAACGACCTCGCCCGGCCAGATCCCGACCGGGATGCGTTCGACCTCCCAGGGCCGACCCTCGTCGGTGCGGTGGAACCGCGTCTCGATGACCGAGACGTCGTTCGACATCCGGTTTGGGACCAGTGCGATCGACGCATCCGGCGAGAACTCGATGCCGATCGGCGCGCTCCCCAATCCCGTCTTGTAGATCGTCTCGTGGTGTTTGGGGTCGTGAACGGTGAGTCGGCTCTCGTTTTGGATCGTCACGTAGACGTTGTCGGTATCGGGATTGACCGCCACTGCTTCGGGGCCGTCGCCGACGGGAACGTCGACGGCGATGCGTCGCTGGTCGCAGTCGATCACCGTGAGGGTGTTGCCGTTGCTGTTGGTGATGTAGGCGGTCGACTCGTCGCCGTTCAGCGACAGCGTGTTCGATACCGACTGATGAGTCGGAATCACATCCAGCACCTCGTCGGTCTCGATGTCGAAGACGAACACTCGGCTGTTGTTTCGGGAGACCAACCAGANCTCGTTGGCACGCGTCCGGACGGCGAGTCCGCTGGGGTGGTCCAACAGGTCGTGTTCGATCCGGCCGGTGACCGAGAACGTCTCGTTGTCGATGACGTTCAGCGCGTTGCCCTGCGCGCAGGTCACGTAGCTTTTGACCCCGTCCGGCGAGGTTTCGATCGTTATCGGGTCGAAATCCGTCTCGATATCCGTGACCGTGTCACCGGTTTCGGGGTCGACGACCGACACACAGTCGTCGTCCCGGTTGAGCACGAGCAGTCGATCATCCATGATACGGACAGCGGTCCGCACAGCAAAACCCCTTAGCACCGTCCCGACTGGCCGACTCTCCGGCCAGTCGGCCAGTCGCTTCGACGGCCGTATTAGCGCACTGCTGCGGCGGCCTCGCCCATGATTTCGATGGCCTCACGCAGCGTTGCCTCGTCGGTTGCATACGAGATCCGGGCCATCCCCTCGCCGCCCGCACCGAACGCGTCGCCCGGAACGACGATCACACCGCGATCGATACATTCCTCGACGAACCCCTCGGGCACCTCCGGCATCGCATAAAACGCCCCACGGGGGGTCGCACAGTCGATGTCGTGGTCGGCCAGGCCATCCAGGAGGATGTCCCGGCGGCGTTCGAAGGAGTCGGTCGATTTCGTCGACGATCCCTTGTGGCCCGGTGAGGGCGGCCTCGGCGGCGTACTGGGCGGGCGCACTCGCACAGGCCTGGACGTACTGGTGGACCCGGAGCATTCGGTCGACGCGCTCGCTTGCGCCGGTGACCCAGCCGAGCCGCCAGCCCGTCATCGAGTACAGTTTGGAACTGGAGTTGACCACGACCACGTTGTCGCCGTCGGCGTACTCGATGGGCGAGTGGTGGGTGCCGTCGAAGACGGTGTACTCGTAGACCTCGTCGGAGACACACAGCACGTCGTGTTCGTCGGCGATGCGGGCGAACTCCTGGATATCATCTTCGCTGGCGACTGCGCCGGTCGGATTGGCGGGCGAGTTGACGATGAAGGCAGCGGTGTCGTCGGTGATGGCGTCCTCGATAGCGGCGGGATCGGGGGTGAGGTCCTCGCGGAGGCCAACTGGGACCGGTTCGCCGTCGGCGAGTTTGGTCAGTGCGTCGTAGGAGACGAATCCCGGATCGGGTATGATGACCTCCTGGCCGGGGTCGACGTGGGCTTCGAGGGCGAGATGCAGCGCCTCGCTGGCCCCGGAGGTGGCGATCACGTCGGCGGGGTCGATGTCGATTCCTTGGTCGCGCTCGTGTTTGGCGGCGATGGCTTCGCGGAGCGGTTCGATCCCCTTGTTGCCGGTGTAGCCGTCGGCCTCCCCCGACTGGATGGCGTCGACGGCGGCCTGGCGGGCGTGGTCCGGCGTCGGAAAGTCCGGCTGGCCCAACCCGAGGTTGATGGCGTCGTCACCGGCGGCTTCGAACACTTCGCGGATACCACTGATCGAGATGCGCTCGACGCGCGAGGAAAACCCTGTCATACTCTACCTGCTCTCGGCCGACAGGATAGCTTTTGTTACATTCGATGGGCGAGCCGTTAGTGGCTCGCCCGTCGAACCGCGTGTGGGGTCATGGAGGCCACCCGGCTTCGTAACGCTCAGTAGCGTCGACTTCCTATTGCGGTTATGTCACGGACTGGAGTCCGGTATGCCGCAGGCTTGCTTGCGGTTGCGGTGGCTGCGATCCACCTTTACTGGGCGTTTCCACGGCTCTTCACACAGTTTCAGGCCGGGATGGTACCCGATCCTCGCCCAGCGCTGTTTATTATTTCGGGAGTCGCCATCCTCTTCGGGATCGCCCAGATCCTGGATGGCCGCGATCCGGAGCCGATTTATCTCGCCGGAATCGGCCTGATGCTCACCTATCTCGTCGGCTACGTGGTCTGGCACGCCTACTCGGGCCATGGCGGCTTCTTTTGGCCGTGGGCCCCCGCGCCGATTACCCACGACCAGTCGACCGTCAGTCTGGTCGCCGAGCATCTGCTCGCCAGCCCGCTCGATATGCTCTCGAAGCTCCTGGAACTCCTGTTGGCCGGGCTGTTGGTCGTCCTCTACCGGGGCGAGCCACAGTCGACCGACGAGGAGATCGAAGCGGTCGTCGGGAGTCACTAGCCCTTTATAAATTGTTCAGGACAACAGTGTGGTAATGAGACACCAACTGCAGCCGATTGGTCGACGCGCTGGGGTGGGTCGGTGAGCCGACCGGATTCGCTGCTCGATCGGCTGCGGAAATACGAGACGAACGTCATCGAAGACGTCGTCATGTCGGGGCTGATCTTCCTGACAATCTCGCTGGCGTGGTCCTACGCGCCCGCAGCGTGGCCACAAGCCGTCTACTACGTCCTGCTCGCGATCGGCCTGTTCGGCTTCTTCAAATACGTCAGTCCGCCGCCGTCGAAAGACGAGATCGAGCGGTAGCGACCTTCCCGTTACTGGAGCGTGAGCCCGATCACGAGCCCGCAACCGGCACATTTGTGAACGTCGGCTGGCTGGCCGGAGATCTCAAACGTTTCGACGTCGACCTGCGGGACCTGCGAGACGGTCTCGATCTCGTCGTGGCCGAGGTCCATGTCACAGTCCTCACAAAAGAACGGATCGTCACTCATTGGTTCGATCTTCTCACACACGATCAAATAGGTACTGCTTGATCGGGTGGCGGCAACTGGAGCGACAGCCCCGGCGGCTCCCAGTCGAACGGTTGAAACGGGTCGACCGTCTCTACTGGGCATATGGTAGATCACGAACTCCGGAAGGAGGCCCACGACCTCGACGTGACCGTCTGGGTCGGCAAGAGCGGGATCGATGCGGTGACCGAGGAGCTTCGCGGCCAACTCAAGGACCGCAAACTCGTCAAGGTCAAATTCCTGCGGGCGGCTCGCGGCACGGATGACACCGAAGAGCTGGCTGACGAACTGGCTGAGAAAGTCGACGCCGAGTTGGTCGAGACGCGTGGCAATACGGCCGTGCTTACCTAACTGCGCTGGTCGTCCACCCCGTGGGGATCAGTTGCTTACTCTGACTAGTTCCGGTATCGGACTCGGCGCTCAGTTGTCCTGTTGGGAGTCGAGACCCGAAATATCGAACCGTGCACCCCCGGACTCGCTTTCACATGCGTCTATTGACCATTCGTGGGCGGAGACCACGTTCGAAACGATCGATAACCCGTACCCCGTTCCGTCGTCTGCGTATGTTACCCCCTGTTGGAAGACGGTTTCTCGCCGATCCTGTGGGATTCCAGGACCATCGTCGGCAACAAAGAATCCAGAAGCGGTCGGTCCGATCCTGATCTGTACAGGGCCGTTGCTGTGCTCTTGGCTGTTCCGGAAGAGGTTCTCGAACAGTTGGAGTAGCTGTCCGGAGTCCGCATACAGTTCTCGATCGGTATCGATATCTAGGGATGCCGCTGGTGTTTGTATATTCCCCCATGCAGTCTCCGCGACTGTTTCGATGGAGAGCAGCTCCCGGTCGGGATGACGTCCACTATGGGCCCGCGCGAGAATTGACTGGATGAGATCATCCATTCGTTCAAGCGACTGTTCAATCTGCGTGATGTGTTCGGTGACGCCTTGACTAGTTTTCGCGAGTTGCGTGTGTCCAACGGCCACATTGAGCGGATTGCGGAGATCATGACTGACTTCGTTAGCAAAATCACCGAGTCGCTCGTTCTGTTTTCGTAGCTCGTCTTCTTTCGCAATGAGTTCTGTCACATCTCGGAGTAGATTTACTTCGCCCGTGGCTCCATGCCCGTACTCGAGAACTGCTGTACTGTGGGTAAACACACGGGTATCACCGTCGACGGATATCGTGATTTCGTCCGATCCGTCGTCACCAGCCGCGTGTTCGAGTTCGGGATTACGCCGCTCTAACTCCTCGATTGTCATTCCACGTTCGATATCAAGCGCGGCGGTAGCGATTTCGTTTGTGCCTGCAACGGTGTTTGTGGGATCTAACACGTAAATCAGATGTGTAAGTTCGTCCATGATCTGCTGTTCGGCGGCAGGAGAGACCTGGAGGAACTGATACCGCTTGATCGAGACGGCGAACAGGAGCCCGGCCACTGTCCACCCGATCGGCGTTGGATCGAAATACGCAGGCACCAGATCAAGCACCTTGGTCATCCCGAGGGCAGCAGTAATCGCTATCAAAAACAAAATAATAGATGACTGGATTTTCCTCGTGGGGTCCGAACTACGCATCAGTTCTCCAACGACCATTCCCCCACNCATCATAACGAGGGGGAACCCCATGAGGACAGTCACTACTGGCCTAATCGAGCCGGGATTAGCCGGAACCAGTATTTCGGTCGATTGATACGGATTATCGATCGTATAAATCAAATCGTATGGGTTGAACCAAGACAGAACAAACATGACCAAAACCGGAATAAACAACACATACGTGCCTTTTGGAACCGGCTTCTTGAATGTGAACTCATAACAGTACATGAACGTAAAGATCGCACCGAGCGGTACAGCAACGATATAAAAGTTCGTTGCAATAAGACGTACTGGTGGCGTTGGAATCAAACTCATCAGACCGAACGAAAGCGACCAAAGGATTCCGCTCAACATCGCGTACTGGAACCAAACAACGGCTGGTCTGTGTCGTTCGTCCCGAAGCCAATAAATGGTGAGGGCAGGCGGGAACGCACTCGCGATCATAACGAGTCCGGCAGTCGTCGGTGTAAGTATACTCGAAAAATTGTCTACGAACGGAACGATACTCANGACATCAAATACCACGGTGGTTTGATATATGTAATTAACTGAATTATAGCTATAATATAAAATTTAAATCAGAATTATAAATGAGCATGTATTTACTCGAATAGGGGTTCGCCGTGCAACTTGTTTCGACGTTCGTATGCCGCTTGTCGGCTCTGCTTAGCCGCTCGCCAGTCACTGACTCCGGTCGGCGGTGTCTCGATCAGATCGGGAGGTCCCCTAAATTATGGCCCATCTTCCAATTTTTATAATTCGTTTGGGTCGACCTGCCCCGTCAGCCACCGAACCACGGCAGCCGCACCGACCGCCGCGACTAGATAGCCCACGACCGCCGCATACGTCGACGCCGTTGCACTATCGATTGCCAGCAACGCAGCGGTGTTCGCGGGGCTGCCGGGGAGGAACGAGGCCGCCGCGAACAACAGCAGCACCCCAACCGAAAACAGCAGTTGGGCCGACCGCCGATCCGACGCGACCAGCGAGATGCCGATTGCGAATGCGACCACGACCACCGTGGCGGCGGTGGCCAGCAGGAACAGCCACGCGCCGTTGGCGACCGACACACCGTTCAGCGAGAGCAGCGCCAGCCACGTCATTGCCTGCAGCGGCGCGAGGATGATCATGGCGAGGGCTTTGCCATCGACGATCTGCGTCAGCGAGACCGGAGCCACCCGCAGCAGTTCGAGGGTGCCGCGGTCGACTTCCTCCGTAATGGAGTCGACGGCGATCGAGCCGCTGATGAACACCGGCAGGAACACCAGCAGCGGCAGCAAAACGGTGTAGGTGAAGTCGAAGTAGGGGTTGCCACCGCGGTCCGGCGGGAGGTCTAATGGGATGACTTCCAGGGAGGCCGCGCGCTCGGTTCGCTGTTGGCGTTCGAGCGCGCGCAAGGCCTCCTGGCTCTCGGCGACCACCAGCGTCGTCTCGATCGACCCCTCCGGCGCGGTCAGCGTTACCGTGATCCGGTCTTCACGGAGCGCCGTGTCGAACACCGCCTGTGCGCGCCCCTCGTCGAAGGCTTCGAAGGCCGCCGCCCGAGAGTCGTACTCGGTGCCGGTGAGCGTGTCGCTGTCGTCCATCGCCGCCAGCATCTCGTCGGAGGCCTCGCCGGTCACGGCCGCGTCGATGCCGTACCCCTCGACGCTGCCGGGGTCGTAGAGCGATACCAGCCCGACGACGAGGAACCCCGAAAAGCCGGCGACGAACAACTGGATCACCAACGCGAGGACGATCGTCTTCTCGCGGCTCAACACCTGCAGCTCGCGTTTGGCGATCGTGAGCCGCTGGCTTCGGAGTCGAGCCCGCAGCCGTTCGACGACGCCTTGCTCAGACATAGGCGCTCACCACCGCGAAGTTGTAGGCGGCATGCACCAGCGTCGCCGCCAGCATGGCCACCAGATACCACCGGAAGTCCTTCCGGGCACCCAGCGCGGAGATGGCCGCCGTCACCGTGTGCAACACGAGCGGCCCGAGGAACAACGCCAGCGTCGTCGCCGGTGTCACCCCTGCGGGGGTGAGCGTCGCCTGTCCCAACACGAGTTCGGGGAGCCCGACGATCTGGGCGATGGCGGTGAACTTCTCGCCGACGAAGAAGCCGAGCCCCGAGAGGCCGCCCAGCAGTAGCGCAGTTTTGATCGACCGGTCGAACCGGTCGCTCTCGATGCCCGCGTAGATGTGGATGCTCTTGGCGACCTCCTCGATGGCCGCGATCGTCACGAGGATCAGCGGCACAGTGATCTCGATCGGCATGACGTACAACGCCGCAATCGCTAACAGTTCGCCGATGAAGACGAACGGGATCGTCAGCGCGGAGGCGACGGCAACCGATTTCGGGCCGCGGAGCCGCGCGTCGATCGCATCCAGGAACTTCAGCGGCACCGGCTTCTGGGTGAACATATCCTCCTCGCGGTAGACGCCGACTCCCAGCAGGAAGAGGATCGTCGAGCCGAGGAAGAAGGGCGCGGTCGCAAAGACGTAGCCGCCGAGGCCGACGGCCTCGCCCTGTAGCTCCATCACCACGAGCGTCAGCGGCGAGATGAGCGCGATCGGCGTCACGTTCGTGAAGATCGCCGGGACGAACACGTAGGTCGTCAAAAACACCGAGACGGTGACGGTGACGAACGTGAGTTCCTTAAACGAGCGGGCGAACATCGCGCCGACGAACGTCGACGCGAGGAACGCCAGGGCGATCGGGAGCACGGCCGCCACCGACAGCAGCCCGCCACCAACGCCGAGGCTGATCCCTGTGATAGCGACGACGGCCGCAAGCAAGTAGGGGAGTGTCTTGCCCGCGACGATATCGAGCCGCTGGATCGGCGCGACCAACAGCAGCTCACCCCGACGGTTGATGCGCTCGTTGAGGATCGTCCCGCCGTAGGCCTGGATGATGAAGTTCATCGGCACGAGGAAGACGAACGCCAACACGAGCGAACTGAACGGGAACGGCGGGCTGATTTCGGCGGGCGATCCCTGCGACGTTCCCCCCGCTGAGCAGCCCATCGAGCAACGAATCGTCATCGTTGTCGACATCGGGATCGTCACGCTCGTCGTCGACATCGAGATTCGCATCGCCCGTCGACCCGTCGTTCGTGTCGTCGTCGGTCGACTGGTCGTTATCACTCCCANCAGNNNGATCCGTCTCGCTCCCGTCGTCAGCTGCTCCATCACCGCCCTCCGTGTCGGTGCCATCGTCGCTCCCGGCGTCGGTTTCACTACTTCCACCGCCACGGGCTCCTGTGGGCGACGACTGTGGCCGGTACTGGAGGCGGACCGACACCGGATAGGCGGCGGTCCGGTTCGGTTCGAGTGCCATCAGCCGGTCGTTGTAGCCCTGGACGGCCGCCCGGAAGGAGGTCAGTGCCGCCGTCCCCTTTTCGGTCGGTGCGTGGGCAACCGACACCGTCGACTGGCCCAGCGCGCCAGCCTCGACCACCCCCTCACCGTCGTCGCCGCCGACTGTGAGCGAGACGGTCCCGCTGTTGCCCGCTGGGGCGACGATCAGATCCAGCTCGCCGGTTTCGAGTTTCTCCCGGTCGGGCTCCTGCGGGGAGAGTGCCGCGTGGTCCGCAACCACGTTGTAGTAGGGGCTGTCGTCGTCGATGCCGACGCGGTAGATGTCCTGGGTCGGCGAGAGGCCGTCGACGCCGAGGGCCAGTCCCGCGCCAGCGATCCCACCGGCCAACAGCAGCAGCGCCACTCCGGCCAGCAGCGTTTGGCGGTCGAGGCTAGTCGAGCCGAGACTCACTTCCCAGCGGGCGATCCGCCAGATGCGGCGGAGGCGAGTCCTGAGACTCACGGAGACTCCTCCGGCTCGCCCGCGGTGTCGGCCGCTGTGTCGACACCTTTGTCACCGACTGGCTTGGTCGCCGCCGCGGTTCGTGGCCCGGCCATCTGTCGGCCCGTGAGATCCAGGAACAACTCTTCGAGGCTCGGCTCGTGGGTTCGGATGTCGACCACGCTCCCACCGGCGTCCGCGGCGGCGTCCTGGAGGGTCTCGACTTCGCCCATCGAGTCGACGACCGCCCGGTGTCGATCGTCGCTTGTGGGCTCGGTTTCGGGAAGGTCGATGTCGCTAAAGACGTGGTAGGTCGTCTCGCCGTACTCGTCGCGGATCTCCTCGACGGTCCCGCGGGCGATGATCCGCCCCTCGTTCATGATGATGATCCGGTCGCAGACCGATTCGACGTGGTAGAGGTTGTGGGCGCTGAAGATCACCGTTTTGTCGTCGTCTCGGAGTTCGCGGGTGAACTCCAGGACGGAGTTCGTCGTCAGCGGATCGAGCCCGCTCGCGGGTTCATCGTAGATCAGGACGTCGGGATCGTTGATCAGCGAGCGGGCGATAGCGACCTTGCGTTTCATTCCCTTCGACATGTCGCCGATCCGGCGGTCGCGGTACTCTAGATCCAGACGGTCGAGCGTCTCGGCGATCCGCGATTTCGCGACGCCCCGCGGCACGTCGTAGAGATCGGCGAAGAAGGTGAGATAGGAGGTGGGCGTCATATCCTCATATAAGGGCGACTCCTCGGGTAGGAAGCCGAGCCGATGGCGCATCGCGGGATCCTCGGCGTCGAACCCCGCGACCTCGGCGGTGCCAGCGGTCGGTTCGATCAGCCCGGCGAGCATCTTGAGCGTCGTGGTCTTTCCGGCCCCGTTCGGCCCGACGACGCCGAATATCTCCCCCGTTTCGACCTCGAAGGAGCTGTCGACGACGGCCGCAAAATCACCGTACGTCTTCCGCAAACCCGAGACCCGTATCATACCGGACCTGTCGCCTGTGAGTACAAAAACGCACGGCCGAAAATACAGCAGGTGATAGCCAGACTGCCGCCAGTTAGGCGGCGACTACTTAATTAGGGCTGGTGGCCGAACTGACGGTACACAGTGACTATTTAAATAGAGATCAGGACGGGCGATCGATGCCGAACCGCTCTGCGGTTGAGGCGTACTGACTCCCCGACAGCCGACCCACCGTATCGAGGTTCTCGATGTCGATCGCCCCGTCGGTCACCACACTCTCGTCGACGTGGGCATGGACAACCTCGCCGAGGATGAGGACGCTGCCGCCGACCCCGATCCAGTCGTACAGTTCACACTCGAAGGCTGCTTTTGCGGCGGCCACGCGTGGTGGATCGATGGCGACCGATTCGGCCCGTTCGATGCCGACGTGGTCGAACTCGCTTTCGCCCGGTCCAAGTGTCGCGCTCGTGGCGTTCATTTGGTCGACCAGGTCGCTGGTCACGACGTTGACGACGAACTCCTTGGTCTCCTGAACGTTCCGCGGCGTATCTTTCAAATCGCTGCTGCCAACTGGCGCGAACATGACGACCGGCGGGTCGACCGCGACCACGTTGAAAAAACTGTACGGCGCGAGGTTGTCGATACCTGCCTCGCTCTGGCTGCTGATCCAGCCGATCGGCCGCGGGGCGACCGCCGTAGACAGCAGCCGATACGCGGAGCCGAACGCATCCGGCGGGCCGTCGCGGCTCGGCATTTAAANTCCACCGACGCCGGAGTCGGCCTCCGAGAGGTCGACCGGATCAGCGTCGATTCCGAGTTCGTCCAGTGCGGCCGCAAGGTGGTCGTCCTCGACGTAGGAGGCCCCCGCCGCGACTCGAATACGCTGGGCGGTCGCCAGCGCCTCCCCGCGGCGGTCGTCGGGGATGTCGTACTTGTCGGTGGCCAACTCGATGACGAGCCCGTTGTGGTCGGTGGTGTACAGCGAGTGGAACGCCCCGCGATTGAATTCGTTGTAGCGGATACCCTCCTCGTCGAGGGCGGCTTTGGTCTCGTCGAACCGGTCGGGGTCGACCGAGAAGGCGAGATGGTGGACGGCTCCAATACCGGGCCGCTGGCCGCCGCGGTCTGAGGGCTGGCCGGAGACGAAGAAGGTCACCATCCGACCGTCGCCCGTATCGAAAAACAGGTGGGTCAGTCGAGGGATCGTCGAGGTTCGGCTGGCGCAACACTAGTGGCATCCCGAGGATATCGCGGTAGAACGCGACCGTATCTTCCTCGTTGCTGCCGATGATCGAGATGTGGTCGGTGCCCGTCACGCTGATCGCACTCTCGGGCTGCTCGGCGGTGACGGGGGTTTCATCGCTCATTGTCCCATCTAGGGTCCGAACCGATATATCAGTTCGCGGACTTCACTGTAACCACGTAACACCAATGCCACTGGATTCGATTGCGGGCGGCTCCTGGAGCGAACAGGATGCCTGACCACCCACAGCTGGCTGACGACTCACGGCTGACTCCCGAGCCGACCGGCCGCGTCGTCGGCGTCGACGGCTGTGTTGGCGGCTGGTTTGCGGTGTGGGCCGACGGCAGTGATGGGGACGGATTACAGCACGCCCTTTATAAAGGTCTCAGAGGCCTGTTTGCGGATCACAGCGAGGCCGACCGCCTGCTCGTCGACATTCCGATCGGGTTCGAGTCGTCGACTGCCCGTGAGTGCGACCGGCTTGCCCGCCAACGGCTCGGTTCGCGCGGCGTTTCGGTGTTTCCGGCCCCCTGTCGGGCTGTCGTTGAGTACCGTCAGCAGGCGGGCGAGGCAGCCAGCTACGACCGGGCGAACGAGATTCAGCGGGAGCACCTCGACGCCGGGATCTCACAGCAGGCCTGGAACATCACCGACAAGATCGCCGCGATGGACCGGTATCTGCGGGAGGAATCGCCACCAGCCGACGTCTACGAGAGCCACCCGGAGCTCTGTTTCGCACGGTTGAATCGAGGGTATCCGATTGCACATCCAAAATCGGGCGCAATCGGTCGCGCCGCTCGGTTCGGTGTCCTGGACGAGTGGACCGAGAACTGGGAGTCGATTTATAAAGACGCCTGTGAGGAGTACTACTTCAATCAGGTTGCCCGAGACGACATCGTCGACGCGCTGGTGTTGTGTGCCGCCGGTCAGCAGCCGCTGGCGTCGGTGCCTGCCGAGCCGCCGGTCGACGACCGTGGGCTACCAATGCGGATCGTCGCACCAGCAGTCGAGCCTGCGTGGCAACCGTACACCGAGCTCGCCGAGCGGTAAGCCTTTTTAAGCGACGCTGAGTTCGGTCTCCTCGACGGCCTCGCTCAGGAGCGCTTTTATATTGTCGACGGTTGCGTCGCCCTCCGAGGCGTTCTCCATCAGCACCGTCTCACTGGGGAACAGGTGCTCGCCGAGCACGAGGCCGTAGTCGCGAGCCGTCGAGCCGGTCATCGTGAGGTAGACGCCGAGCCCGCTGTCGGCGATGGCGGCTTCTTCCTCACGCTCTTCGTCGGGGTAAACGAAGTCGACGCCCTCGATGGTGTCGGTGCCGAGCACCGCCTCGACGAGTCGTTCATACCGCGGCGAGATACAGAGCGGCCCCTCGTGGGCGTCGACGAACGAGCGGTCGAGGTCCTCGCCGTTGAGCAGCTCCGCGGTCGCCATCAGCGTGTGGTAGACCGTATCACCAAGCCCGGTGACGACGCGAACATCGGTGTCTTTCGGGTTGATGCGTTGGTTGATTTCGGCCAGCGAGCCCAACCCCGCCGCCTGGAGTTCGACGACCTCTTCGAGAACCAGATCGGCGCTGTCGAAGCCGAGGGCGAACTCGTGGGTCCGCAGCGCGCGGAACGGCTCCTCGCGGCCGATGAGTTGGAGCTTGGTGTCACCGAGGTCGACCGTCGCGCTATCGAAGACCACCCGCCGGGGAAAGCCATCGCGGCTGTCACGCAGCAGCGTGTATTCGGGAGCAAAGGGGTCGGTTGGATCGCTGTAGTCGGCGAGCCGTTCGTAGGGGCCATGGTCCGGGTCAGTGGTGCCTTTCGTGATTGCTTTCTCGTAGCGAAGTGTCGAACTCACCGAGTCGGCGAGTGCCTCACAATCCGCAACGGAGGCGAGTCGTTCGAGCACCGCTTCGAGCGGTCGACCCTTTCTGGGAACCGCCACCGGAACCGTTCGGCTCATTGTCGGAGTGTCGGAACCACCTCGTAAACAGATTCCGCTTCGCCCGCCGTACGTCAGTCACTGCCATCCACTGTCGTTCGGTTGCCGCTGCCACTCGATTGTCGCTGCCGCTCAGTTGTCGCCGTCGCCGCCACCGACGCCATCACCGCCGCCACCGCCGACGCCGCCGAAGGCGCTGCTGAGCTGGTTACGGAACTGTTCGAGGGCATCGATCTCGGCCTCCAACTCGTCGACACGGTCGCGGACCGACGCGACCTCTCCGGCGTCGGCTTTCGAATCGAGGTCGTCGAGCGCATCGAGATCGTCCCGCAGATCACTGATATCGGACTGCAGCCGCCGCTTGGTCGATCGGATGGTATCGTCGAGGCTGTCGAGGTCGTCGTTGATATCGACCAGCTCCTCGTTCACCTCGCCGAGATCCCCGTCGATATCCGAGAGGTCGGCGTCCAGCGCGTCGACCGTCTCGCCGATCTCGCCGATCTCGTCGAAGGCGTGGTCGAGATCCGTATCGAGATCCTCGACCGCGTCGGTCGCCTCTGCGGCAGCCGACTCGGCGCTTTCGGCGGTCTCGACGGCGCTTTCGGCGTCGGCTGTGGCGCTCTCAGCGGTGTCGGTCGCGCTCTCGACATCACGCGAGAGTTTGGAGACCGAGGTGTCGAGTTTGTCAACCTCTGTTTCGGCCCCGTCGGCGGTCGCTTCAGCCTCCTCAACGCGCTCGCCGAGGTCCTCGACCGAGCCCTCTGCCGACTCAACGCGGTCATCGAGTGCCTCGACGTCGCGTTCGACACTGTTGACGCCGGTCCGCAGGCTCGTCAAGTCCGCACTGAGATCGGCCCGCTCGGAGCCCGCCGAATCGAGTTCGACCGAGATCTCGTCGATCTCCGTCGAGAGCTCCTCGACGTCCGACCGGAGGTCGCCGAAGATCTCGGTGGCCGTCCCGTTTTCGTTGATGAACTCTTCGAGGGCGTCGGTGTAGGCCGCGAGATCCTCGACCTGTGACTGGACCCGGTTGAGCCGGACGTCGACGCTTCGGGGGACGCCGGAGCCGAGTTCCTTTTCGAGGAGGGCCCGATCTTCCTCGGAGACGTTGTCGTTTCTGAGCTCCGCCGCGAGGACGGCGGCGATGCCACCCTGGACGGCGACGACCGACGAGGAGTCGTCGGCCTCGCCGTCGACCGCGGGGGTGGCTGTGATCGCTGGCTGGAGGTCGTCGTCGACGGCTTGGGGGTCGGCTGTCACGTGTGAATCGTCGTGTTCTGTGTCGGCTTGTGGTTCGCTGTCATCCGTGTCGATGGCTGTGGGGTCGCTGTCAGCATCCGGTTCCGCGTCGTCGACTGTCGCCGACTCGTTGTCGTCCGGATCGATCTCTACTGGGGCATCGTCAGTCGAGTCCGCGTCCAGTGCGTCTGGATCGGCCGATTCGCCATCGGTCGACGGGGTGCTCTCGCTGGCGCTCACGTCGCCGTCGTCTTCGATAGCGACCGCCTCGCCGGAATCGCCGACTGATGGGGTATCATCGGCCTGATCGACCGATGTGTCGTCAGCCTGATCGACCGATGTGTCGTCGGCTTGCTCGACCGATGCGGTGTCGTCGTCATCATCGGCGAACGGCGCATTCTCGTCGACTGTCGGCTCCTCGGTTTCGGCCTCCGGGATCGGTTCGTCGGCTTGTTGGTCGGCAGACGGCTCCGAGTCGTCGGCCGCTGCATCGAGACCGGTTGGCTCCGCCGGTTCCTCGTCGGCGGCTCCTACGTCACCGAGTTCACCGTCGGAAACCGAGCCCGGAGTTGCATCCGCGAGTGGATCGGCCCCATCGTCGCTGAGCGGATCCTGTGGGCCGTCCTCACCGTCGACGCCGGGCAGCGAGCTGCGATTACCCGACAGCACGTCCCGGACGAGCTGGCTGTTGTCGGGGCCCAGCACGCCTTCGATATCGGCGGCCTCCTCCTGTTCTTTCGCCGAGAGCTCCTTGAGCGTCGGCTCGATGAGGAACGACGAGAGATCACCCGTATCGTCGGTACGAATCCCGTAGACGGTTTTGACTTCCTCGCCCGGATCGAGATCACGCTCGAACTCGACGCGGTGGTCCTTGTACGCCGTCCACTGGTCGCTCTCGAACTCCGGGTGGAACCCCACCCGTTCCATCGGGAACGACTCGGGGATCTCGTCGGTCAACCGAACGTGGGTTGACTCTGGCTTGTTCGAGGCAAGCAGAAAAAACGACCGCTGGGACGGGGAACTCCTCGGCAGTGACAGTTTTCTCGACGGTGATCCCGTCTTTCGAAACTGTCACAGGCTCGTTACTGTCTGACCCCTGGCTCATAAAAGGGTGTTTCACACCAGCGTCTTAAAATGTACGGGCTGGTTTTCGTGTTTGATAGCCAACCGCTCATCGACTGACAAGAGTGAGTGCTGCCGCTACGGCGTCGGCGGAACAAAAAAGAGCCTCGGACTGCCGACTCAACAGTAATCCGTGACGTCGACGGTCCCCGACCGGGCCTTTTGGCGGCGTTTTTCGCGCTTGATCTGCTTGCGGACCGCCCGCGCCCACGGCGTATCCTGCCGCATCGCTTGGCGTCGACAGCGGTCCTGTGTCATCCAGATATGCCGGTCTTCGTCGGTCGTCTCCGGGTCCCAAAACCACGTGGGAAGTTGGTAGTCTGTTGTCATTGTGTCTCCCCCTCCGTTCTGGAGGATGGGTGTCTGCGATTCGTATTGGTCTGCACTGTGGCATACTGTACCAATGTATTTAAATTGACGGCTCGTTTTCTTATTCTAACATCTCGTTACGAAATGTTTCTTGAAACAGAATATAATAGTTTTTTCACTCATTTATACCTGTTATATTTGTATGTTTATTTTAATTCCTGCTGGAGAAATCGCCGGTCGGGGTGAATGTCGCTCGTCTCTGCTACGGTCTGTAGCGGCAGGAATAGGCCTCCGTTCACACAACACACGACGAATTAATAGCAATTTTATAGTAGATTTTATATTAATTCTGTTTTATTATTATACATTTCGGTTCGTAATGGCGATACAGTAATATATCTGCACAATCATATATTATACTGATGGATAGAGACGGTTTGGGGTCGATCTCTCTGCCTGAGCTGGGGGTCGACGCGCTGCAGTCGGTTTTTGATACGCTCAGCGATGCGGTTTTGATTTCGGATACTGCCGGTCGGATTCTGGATGCGAACCACGCGGCGCGCGAACGATACGGCCACGGTGAGTGTGTCGGTTCGACGCTCGACGTACTCGCCGCTCAGTCGTCGACCGACGACCGCACGCTCGTCGATCGGCTGTACCGGGCTGCTGAGGACGACGGGACAGTCGAATGGGAGGTCCGGACGAACGACGACGACGTACTACACGAGGAACTTCACCCGACACACACCACGGTCGACGGGGAGTCGAGACTGATTGTCGTTGCCCGCAAACTCGGGACAACGGGCGGGAAGAGAGGTTCCGAACGGGCCGTCGACATCACCGACGAGCAACGCCGGGAAACCGAACTCACCCGCCTCAGGGAGCGGTTCGAGCAGTTCGCCGACAACGTCCAGGATGCCTTCTTCCTCGTGTCGGCGGACTACTCTGAGACGCTGTACGTCAACGATGCCGTCGAGCGGATCTACGGCATTACGCCCGAAGCGGCCTACGCCGACCCCGAGTCGTGGCTCCGGCACGTCCATCCCGACGACAGGCCAGCCCTGTTGGTGGCGGTCGAGGACTTCCGGAGCGGGACAGTCAACGGGACGCTGAGCCAGCAGTGCCGCATCCAGCACCCCGAGCGGGGGCTGCGATGGATCGAGGCCCAAATCGACATCGTGACCGACGCCGACGGCACTGTGAGACGGGTTGCTGGGATCACCACGGACATCACCGAACGGAAGCAGTATCAACAGGAACTCGAAGCGACGACACAGCGGCTCAACGTCGCGCTTGAAGGGACCAACACCGGCGTTTGGGAGTGGGACTTGGAGACCGACGAGGTGGTGTGGACCACGTCGATGGAACGGTTGTTCGACATCGAACCCGGCACGTTTGAACGAACCTACGAGGCGTTCGCCGAGTACGTCCACCCCGACGATCTGCCGACACTCGAAGCGGCCATCGAACACACAGTCACCACCGGTGAGACGCTCCAGACGGAGTACCGGATTCGGACCGCCGACGACAGACTGCTGTGGGGCGAAACCCGCGCCGAACTGGTCGCCGGCGAGAACGGGGCCCGGCGGCTGGTCGGGGTCGTCACCGACATCACCGAGCGAACAGAACGTGAGCAGGAACTCAGACGAAGCCGTGACCTCATCGAACAGACCCAGGAAAACGCCGCCATCGGCTGGTGGGAGGTCGACCTCGTTGCGGACACGCTCCACTGGAGCAACGAGGTCTACCGGGTTCACGACCTCCCAGTCGACCACGAGGTGATGGTGGACGAGGCGATGGAGTTCTACCACCCCGACGACGAACCGACGCTCCGGCAGGCGTTCGACCGGCTGGTGACCGAGGCCACTCCCTACGACCTCGAGTTGCGGATCGTCACCGCAGAGGGCCGAACCCGGTGGGTCAGGACGGTCGCCGACCCACAGGTCGACGACGGTGAGATCGTCGGCGTGCTGGGTATCTTCCAGGACATCTCCGACCGGAAACGCTACGAAACGGAACTGAAACAGGCCCGAACGGAGTTCCGACAGATCATCGACCTGATCCCGGACCCGATCTTCGTCAAGAACCGCGACGGGGTGTATCTGTTGGCAAACAGGGCGATCGCCGCCACGTACGGCGGGACTCCCACGNCCGTCGAGGGCCGGCACGAATCCGAACTGCTGCCGGATGCGAACCAGTCCGAGGACTTCCGCGAGGCCGATCTCGCGGTGATCGACTCCGGTGAGCCGGAACTCATTCCCGAGGAGTCGTTGTCGACCGCCAACGGCGAGACCCGGATCTTCAGCACGGTCAAGATCCCCTACGAGACCGCCAACAGTAGCGAACCTGCCGTGCTCGCCTACGCCCGCGACATTACCGACCTCAAGACCTACGAACGGCAACTGGAGTCCCAGCGGGACAACCTCGATATCCTCAACCAGGTGGTCCGCCACGACATCCGCAACGATCTCCAGTTGATTGCGGCGTACGCGGCCATGCTCGACGGCACCCTCGACGCCGAGGCCCAGTCGTCTCTCGACATTATCGCCCGGAGTGCCGACAACGCCGTCGAACTCACGACGACCGCTCGGGACCTCGCCGAGACGATGCTGCAGGCCGATGCCAACCGCCGACCGGTACCGCTGGCCCGGACGCTCGAGGGACAGATCGACCGGCTGTTGTCGGCGGAGTCGACGACGGTTGTCAGCGTGACGGGTGAGCTTCCACGGGTCCACGTACTGGCCGACGACCTCCTGGAGGCGGTGTTCCGGAACCTCCTCAAGAACGCCGTCCAGCACAACGACACGGAGGCCCCCGAGATCGGTATCGACGCTACTGTCGACGATGACACCGTCACCATCCGCATCGCCGACAACGGCCCCGGCGTCTCTGATGCCCACAAGAAACAGATCTTCGGTCGCGGCGAGCAGGGTCTCGACAGCAGCGGGACGGGAATCGGCCTCTACCTCGTCGACACGCTGGTCGACCGCTACGGCGGGGCGGTCGCTGTCGAAGACAACGACCCGCGGGGCGCGGTGTTCGTCGTCGACCTCCCGGTGGCCGACTGACCACACATCTCGGATCGTCGACCGGCTACAGGTCGACGCAGTCGCCGATTTCGACGATCTCCAACCGCTGTGGGTACTCGTAGGACTGCGCGTGGTGATGGAGGGCGGTCGGGTCGGCGGTCATTCCCTTCCACATATCCCAGTGGGTCGGCAGCAAGCGGTCGAGCTGTAGGTCCGAAGCCGATTTGACCGTCTCGTTTTCGGTCGCATACCACTTCGTCCGGACCGGTTCGCGGGTCTCCTTGTCGGGAATGTTGCCGATCGCGCCGAACGCCAGGATACCGAGATCGATGTCGTACTGTTCGCCGAGATCAGCGAAGTTGTCGGCGGGTTTGCTGTCGCCTGCGTGGAATATGGTCCCCGACTCGTGTTGGATCATGTAGCCGACCGGATGGGTCGAATCAGAATCCTCAGTTTCGACGACGTCGACTTCGAACTCACCGATTTCGATGGTATCGCCTTCGGTAACTTCGGTGAACTGATCCTCGCCGATGTCGTAGTTTTCGAGCCACTGGTCGTCGTCGAACGCCACTGCGAGGCTGTCGTCCGGGGCATAAAAGTCCGCCCCACGTTCGAGCAGTGGACCCTGACTCGGGCCGTGGGTGTGGTCGGTGTGTTCGTGGGTCGCCAGGACGGCGTCGACGGCCTCCTCGCTGACATCTGCGGGATCGAACGGCACCGGGACCATGCGGATCGTCCGCGGCGGGTCGCCGAGGCCGACGTAGGGATCGATCCAGAGTGTCGTCCCCTCGCTGCCTTTGATGACGAAGCCGTTACAGCCCAGATACCACAACGAGACGGTTTCAGGGTCAGCCTCCTCGACGGCGTTGGGGAGCCAGTCGCCCCAGTCGCTTACTGTCATGGCCGAAGGTGCGACCCGACTGTTCCTAAACGTTTCTCACCAGCGTTGCGACGGGATTACAGCCAGTCGGCCTCGGGGTCGACGTAGTTGTCGGGCTGCTCGCCCGCGAAGACCGCCAGAATGCCACGGGCGATCTGTTCGTTGAGTTCGGTCACCGACTCCTCCGAGTAGAACGCCGCGTGGGGCGTGAGAATCACGTCGTCGCGCTCGGCTAGCGGCGAGTTCTCGGGTGGTTCGTCCTCCAGGACGTCGAGTCCGGCGGCGGCGATCTCGTCGTTTTCGAGCGCCCACAGCAGCGCCGCCTCATCGACGATCGGCCCGCGGCCGACGTTGACGAGGACGGCGGTGTCGCTCATGCGCTCGAAGGCCTCACGATCGAACAGGTGGTGCGTCTCGTCGGTGAGCGGGGCGTGGATCGAGATGTGGTCGGCCTCTTCGAAGAGGGCGTCGAAGGCCACCTTCTCGACGCCGTACTCGTCCATCGCCTCCTGTTCGACGTACGGGTCGGCCGCGACGAGTCGGCAACCGAATCCCGAGAGCTTCTCGGCGGTGCGTTTGGCCAGCCCGCCGAACGACAGGAAGCCGACCGTCGACTCGGTCAGCCGGTGGATCGGCTGGCCGTCGGTCCAGTCCCAGCCGCCGGCTTCGATCGACCGATCGTAGGTGGTGAGTCGTCGCACACCGGCCATCAGTAGCGACACCGCGTGTGTCGAGACCTCCTCGGTACAGTAGTCCGGGACGTTCGTCACCGTGACGTCGTGTTCGACCGCCGCCTCGAAATCGATCTGATCGACGCCGACACCGGCGCGGGCGACGATCTGGAGCCGGTCGCACTCCTCGAAGACGACCCTCGGGACCGGCGTATTGACGTCGACGACCAGCCCGCTGGCCTCGCTGGCGGCCGCGACGGTGTCCTCGACGTCGTCCATCGCAGCCGAGACGACCGTCGCCTCGTCGCCGAGGACCGACTGGAGCGTCTCGGTGCGAATCATCGCATCATCACTTACCACTACTGTTGCCATATCTGATCTATCGGGGCTCCGGGTTATGAATGGCCGTCGGATTCTCACTGTGTGAAACCAATCAGCGGTCGACACGCCTATGCTGTCGGCCAGTCGACCCGTTGGTATGCGAATCAGCGTGATCGGCAGCGGCTCGGCGCTCGAGTACGGGGACCGAGGCCGACGCGGAGGCGGTGGGACGGCTGCTGGCCGAGCGGGGCCATACGGTCGTCTGCGGTGGCATGGCTGGCGTAATGGAGGCAGTCTGTCGCGGCGCACGCGAGGCGGGCGGCGAGACGATCGGCATCCTGCCGGTCGACGACCGCTCGGCGGCCAACGAGTACGTGTCGACGCCGATCGCGACCGGGATGGGCCACGCCCGGAACGTCCTGGTGCCGCTCAACGGCGCGGCGGTGATCGCCATCACGGGCAGTGGCGGGACGCTCTCGGAACTCGGCTTCGCGGGCGTCTACGACCGGCCTGTGGCGGGGCTCCGAACCCACGACCTGCCGTGGATCGAAGCCGTCGAGACACCCGCGGCAGCGGTCGACTACGTCGAACGGATGGCAGAGCCGTAGCGCCCGTGGGTCGGAGGGGAATTTCAGCGCTGAGAATCGGGGCAACAGACTTAGGCAGTGATATACTCTGCTCGGAGTATGCAGCGACGAACGTATCTCGGGCTTGCGGCGACGGGTGTTGTTGGATCGGTTGCCGGCTGTGCGTCGGCCGCCGACGGCAGCGAGTATCCTCCCTATCCCGACAGCGAGACGGTCGAACTCTCCGGCGACGGGGTCGAGACCAGCGATCGCTTCGAGATCTCACTTGACGGCCCGACGCTCGTCGATGTCGAACACATGGGCGCGGACAACTTCACTGTCGTCCTCGCCGATCCGGACGCGACGGACGACACCGAGACACAGGCTGCCAACGACTCAACGGGCGAAACGAACAGCTCCGAAGCGCCCTCCGGCAACGAATCGGCCGTCTCGGCGGCCAACGAAACCGCCGGGACCGAGGTCGACGAGTCGGTGGTCTCCTCGGTTGTAACTGCTGTCGGACCGTACGACGGCCGCTCACTGCTGCCGGTTGCGGCGGGCTCCTACGTGTTTCGGGTGGTCGAAGCGGATGCCGAATGGACCGCGACCGTCTACGACCTGCCGGTCTACGAGGACGGCGTCGGCACCTCGCTGCCGATCGAACGGGAGGGCGAGCAGTACGACGTGATCGGGCCGATCAATTTCGGCGAGCAGGCCGACACCGAATTCAACTTTTCAGTGACCGGAGAGGGACTCCACAGGGTCTTTGTCACCGATCGTGAGGGAAGCGAGTCGCTGACTGTATTCAGTGTGAACGGTGAGGCCGACGAAAGCCTCTCCCAGGAGGTCGGCGGTGTCGGCTACATCGAAGTTCTCTCGTTCGGCTCCTGGACCTTCGAACTGTCGACCTAACTCTTCGCTACCGAACCCGCATCAACAACTCGTCGATCGCCGTGATTGCCGCCTCGGTCGACTGCTCCGTGTTCTCGCGGGCGGCCGCCCGCAAGTCATCGAACCGCGCGGCCAACGCCGCGACCGTCTCGCTGTCGAGCCCCTGCTGTTCGCACCACGCCTCGACCGCTGTGTCGAGGTCCGGATCGACCCCGCCCGTGAGATGCTTATAAATGTGGCTCGCGGCCGCCGTGATCGCAGTCTCGGGCGTGGTCGACTGATTCGTTTATTAGTTCGGAATATTCAGTTGCTGGGATAAAAGCGCGTTCGCATCGGCCGGCCGTGTCGACCGGCACAACAGTAAGGTATCTTGAATAGAAACCGGACGGTGGTGACTGATGATGAGTGATACGGATTTCGTGACGCGGATCGAGGTCGCGGCCGTCCAGACGCAGATGGGAGAGTACAACGACGTCACCGTCGAGATCTACCACAGTTGGGTCAAAATCGAGGACGATCCCGGCGTCCACTGGATCCCGCGCGACAAGGTTACCGAGGTCTTCGACGGCGACTAGTCCGGGACTACTCCTCGGGTGCGGTCATCACGACGATGTTCTCGTTCGCCATGAGGTCGCCCGTGACGCCGGGCGTGTTTTCGGGCGCATTCTCCCACGGGAGAGTTTTGCTCGGAATCTCTCTGGCGATCAACTGCTGGTGTTCGAATCCGAGGTGTTCACAGAGTTCCTTCGTAATGAGGTGGGTCGGAATGTTGACCCGCGACATCGTGCGGTTGGCGACGACCCACGCGACAGGGTTCCCGGGTTTGAGAACGCGGGCGACCTGTTCCATCACGGCATAGTAGTCGGTGAAAAATTCGAGCGCATCGTCGGCTCGCCCCTCTTTGTCGCGGAGTGTCTCCATCGTGGCCGCAAGCGCCGGCGACCACTGTTCGAGCGTTTCGAGCGCTTCGAGTGTCCGCGTCGACCCGCCGAGGCCGATCTTGTCGACGCGCTGCATCTCGTCGTAGGAGCGCCTCCAGGCGACGATCGCGGGATCTTTCGAGAACTGCCCGTAGGCAACTGTCGTGGTGTGGTCGCCGTACGGCGGCGAGGTGATGACGATATCGACGCTGTTCGTCTCGATGTCTGCGGCAGTCCTGGAGTCGGCCAGATAGACCGCCGACGAGCGGTCGTGATCGACTGCCGCAGAGTACTCCCGCATCATCTCGACGTTCGCTGTGAGTTCGCTCTCGAAACCGACGTAGACGTTCGGATCGTGGCTCTCGCGGTCGGCCTCGGCCAGCCGGTAGCGTTTGAACTCGCCGTTCCGCTGGTAGCTCGTCGTGCGGGTCGTCTTCGAGAGGGCGACCCGGGCGAACCGAGCGATATCCGCAGCGTGGCCAGTCTCCAAGTCGGCTTCAAGATCGTCGATCCGGTCGCGGATGACACACAACTCCCAGAGCTGTGGCTGGGGATACCAGCCGTCTCGAACCTCGGGATCGTCGATATCGGGGAACGAATCCCCGGCATCGTACCGCTCGCGAACCTCGCGGAGTTCGACGGCAAGCCCGTCCATCAGGTCATCCTGGAAGGCAGTCAGTTGGTCGAGCGGCAGCGGTCGCGCCTTGGCGAGTGTGAGCAGTTTCGCAAGCGGGTTGATGTCGTTGGCTTTCGTGTTGTAGCCCGCGAGCCGTGCCTCGACGCTGGTCGTTCCGGAGCCCGAAAACGGATCATAGACGAGGTCACCGGGCGCGATGACGCCCTGATTTTCGTAGTAGCCGAGCAGTGCCCGGACGATTTGGGGAGCCATCCGCGCCGGATACGGGTGGAGGCCGTGGGTGTACTCGTGGGTATCCCAGCCTTCGAACGCCCAATCGACGGCGTCGAGATCGGTCACGTCGTGCAGATCGGCCCGTACTCTGGACGTCGAGCCGAGGGTGACCTGATAATGGTCGTCTGTCATGGATTGTGTCTCCTCGTTCGCCCGGCTGCGTGGGTGGCGTCTCGGTCCTGGAGGCGTGTTCGACTGCGTGGGTCTCCTGGAGCCGAGCGCGTGGTACGTGTAGCTACAGACAAAGACCGTATTAAAATACGCCATTCGTTCGAGCCGGGTGGCGGATTCGAACTGCGGTCGCTCGCACGACTCGCTCACTGGTTCGAATCCACAGAGCGACAGTTGGGACTCACGAACGTTGTTCGCCGCAAAATAGTCCCGGGCGGATTCGAACCGCCGTCATAGGCTCCAAAGGCCCATATGATTGGCCAC
>Ga0065697_1000917_pt1 | contig 24642 bp, 26 predicted proteins | sample AntLakMe24m_08um_FD_59086 | JGI IMG/M metagenome (GOLD analysis project Ga0065697, IMG submission 59086) | Hypersaline microbial communities from Antarctic Deep Lake - 24m 0.8um v2 (version 3) | ecosystem: Environmental > Aquatic > Non-marine Saline and Alkaline > Hypersaline | place: Deep Lake... | reverse complement strand
GATCTCCTTCGTTTTTATTCTTCGATATCACAACGAAGAGTTCTCTATCACCGAACTGGTCGACGCTGTAGCGTATTCACAGCCGAGCGTATCCAAGGCTGTCGATGTCTTGGCCGCCAATGATCTCGTCGTCGACCGCCGCGATGGCAACACTCGACTGGTTCAGATCAACGCCAACCGACTCTCCCGTCCGGACGATCCGGTCCTGCAGATACCCCAAGGAGAGTTCCAGCCACCAGTCCGAGATGCAGTCGACCAGTTGCTTGACGAACTCGACACTGTCATCGGAATCGTGCTGTACGGCAGTGTCGCCCGCGGTGAGGCTGACCGACGGAGCGACATTGACCTGTGGGTACTCGTCGCCGAAGATCGGATGGCGAATCAACGAACGGCGAACCGAGTTCGGCAGGACCTCGAAGACAAAGAGTTCGATACTGGACGATACGCATATGAGATCGATGTCGAGGGACTCCCAGCCGTTCCAAACTACGTCGACGAGCTTCGGGAGATCCTCAGTGACGGCCTCGTCGTCCACGACACGGAGAAATTCGACACTGTTCAGAGCATGGTCTTCCACGGTGATCTCGATGAGTAATGGGTCTGACCCGAACGCCATCACCGAGGCACTCGACGCAGCTATCGATGCGTTCAANGAAGAAGGGTACGGCGTCCCNACCCGAGAGGCCAACATTGACCCGGATGCGGACTGGAAAACACAACTGACGAAAGCCTGTCGACTCCTCGCGGCGGTCGACCACATCGCCGAACAAGGTTTCTACACCGCGACTATCGAGTTGTGTTTCGGTGCAACCGAACGATCCGTCGAAGCCTTCGCATTAGCTGAAGGCGGTGACGATCTCAACGACTTCCACGACCACACCTACTGTTACGACCGTGCAACTGCCCTTGGATTACTCTCCTCTGCAACAACTGAGAACCTTCGACACCTGTACGACACGAATCGCACCGACAGTTATTACGGTGGTCGACGGCCCACCGAACGGCAGGCAGACACGATGCGGCAACTCTCTCGAAGCGTTCACACGTACGTCACCGATCAAATCCGAGAAGGCGGTGTGTGCGTCTGCGATTCTGAGTAGTCGAGAGAGCACCAGTAGTATATAAAGAATCTATTAATAGAAATCGTGTTACCCTCTCCGAGCCCTTTGTGACGAGATATTATACTGAGCCACCGTCTTTCAGGTATACGTACGCGGGCGTCGAGTACAAGCAGGGACTCAAAAGCGTCTGAAACGTGTCGTCGGGACGAGTCGCTACGTCTGAAGGGTAACGGTAAACACACTCCCCTCGGGATCGTTGTCGCCGGACTGCGTCCGGCTGCTTGCGGAACTCCGTTCCGCTCTGTCTTCGAGGTCGACCGAGCCGTCGTACATCTCGACGAGCGTATCGACGAGATACAGGCCGATCCCGGAGCCGGAGCTTTCGAGTCCCATCTCGCCACGGCCGAAGATCTCGTCTTTCTGACTGTCCGGAACCCCCGGGCCGTTGTCCGCGATCGCCACCGAAACGGTCTCGCCGTTGTCCTCGACGGTGACAGTGATTTCCGGCTCCGACTTGTCGTTGTGAGAGACGGCATTGTTCAGGAGGTTCCGAAACACCGACGACAGCAGGTCGGTGGCGACGACTTCGAGTTCATCGTGGGGGTCGCCCGTGACGGTGATCGTCGTCTCGTCGTAGGCTGAGCGGGCCTTTTCGATCTCGTTTGTGAGCACGCTTTCGAGGTCGACCGGATGGAGTTCCGGTTCGCCGTCGCTTTCAAGCACATTGAGGAAGTCACCGACTGTCTCGGTGATGTTGGTGATGTGTTCGCCCGCGTTCAACATCCGGTCGAGATAGGTCTGGCCATCCTCGTCGACGTGGGCTTCGAGCCCGTCGCCCCAGCCCAAAATGACGGCCACGTCGTTGCGGATATCGTGGCGAACGACTTGATTTAACAGGGCCAGCTCAGCGTTCCGTTGCCGGAGCTCCTGTTGCTGTTGTTCCCGGCGGATCGCATACCGGAGCGTCTGTTGAAGCAAGCGTGGTGTCACGTCGTCCTTGACGAGGTAGTCTTGGGCACCGTGTTCGACCGCATCGACCCCCACGCGTTCGTCGTCAAGTCCGGTCATGACGACCACCGGCGCTGGGATGCCGACAGCAAGCACTTCGTCGAGTGTCTCGACGCCGGAGCTGTCGGGCAGCCCCAGATCCAGGAGGACGACATCAATATCCTCCGTGAGTGCGTCACGAGCGCTTGAAAGCCGCTCGACGTGGTCGACCGTTGGGGCGTCGGCCTCGATATTCGGCCACGGCTGTTCGGCGAGATACTCCGTTATCAGGCGGGCATCGGCTGGATTGTCCTCGACGAGGAGGACGCGTGTGAGTGCTGTGTTAGTCATTGGTTGATGATATGACAGTCGTGATCCAGAAGCCGACGGTCGCGTCGATCATCTCGATGTAGTCGTCAGGATCCGCTGGCTTCATGACGTACGCGTTTGCCGACAGGTCGTAAACGCGGTTGATATCGTCCGGGTTCTCCGAACTCGAAACGACGACGACGGGCACGTCCGGAAACGCGGTCTCGTTGTGGATCGTCTCGAGTAGGTCGAAGCCCGATTTACCAGGTAGGTTCAGATCGAGTAATATTAAATTCGGGTGATCTTCGGGGCTGTCAGCCCCAATGGCGGTGAGGCGTTCGGCCGCCTCTCGACCGCTGTTGATCACCGACACCTCGATGTCCACGTCCGTGACGTCAATGCCCTCTTTGACCAACCGGACGTCCGCGGGGTTGTCTTCGATAACGACTATTCGTGGCACCGACGAGTCTGAGACTGGCTTATACATCTGAATCCTCATCCTCCGGAAGCGTGATCGTGAACGTCGATCCCTCGCCCGGTTGGGACCGCACCTTGATGTCGCCGCCGTGACGGTCGACGATCTTCCGGCAGATCGACAGCCCAATTCCGGTGCCCTCGAACTCCTCGCGTGTGTGGAGCCGCTGGAACACCTCGAAGATCCCGTCTAACTGGTCGGCTTCCATACCGATCCCATTGTCCGTAACGTCGAATCTGACCATTCCGTCTTGATGACTCACAGACACTTCGACCGCCGGCTGGCCGGTATTGTACTTGATGGCATTGTCGATGAGGTTCTGGAACAGTTGGGCGAGTTGGCTTGGATCACCCCGGACTGTCGTGTCAGCCGACGGCGTCGAGACTGTCGCGTCGGTTTCGGCGATCTTGACGCTGAGATCACCCGTGACGCGCTCGAAGAGCTCGGCGACGCCGACTGCCTCAAAGGAGTCGCCGCGGGTGTCGACCCGCGAGTAGGCCAACAGCGCCTGGATCATGTTCCGCATCCGGTCGGCACCGTCGACCGCAAACCCGATGAACTCGGCGGCATCGCTATCGAGATCCTCGCCGTACCGCCGTTCCAACAGCGTGAGATAGCTCGATACCGTCCGCAGCGGCTCCTGGAGGTCGTGGGAGGCCGCATACGCGAACTGTTCGAGTTCCTCGTTTGACTGTTTGAGTGCGGCTCGGGTTTCGCGCAGTTCCGTCTCGCGTTCGGCACGGGTGAGGGCAGCCTCGACGGTCGATGACAACACTTCCAGGAGGTTGAGATCCGTCTCGGAGAAATTCCGGTATTCGACCGATCCCGCACACATGACGCCGTGCTCACCCAGCGGGATGATTGCCTCGGAGTTGAGACTCGTCTCCTCGTTGTGCAGCTCGTCGACTGCATCGAGGTCGTCGTACACTCGCATTTCGCCGGTGTCGAAGGCCTCCCACGCGAGTGCCGTTCCCCGCTCGAAGACCGGCTGTTCGGCGATGTGTTCGGTAGCCGCCTCGGTCATCCGCTCGGGAACGAGGGCGTCGCGGTCTTCGTCGTACCACCAGACGCCGGTCGTCGGCATCTCCAGGATCGATCGGGCGCTCTCGACGGTGAGCGACGCGATCTGTGCGTTCGATTGGGCGGCCATGAGCTGTTGGGCCGTCTCGTTGATCTCGTGGAGCTTCGTCTCGAAGGCTGCGGTCGAAAGCTCGTGGCTGATCCACTGGATCAGGAGCTCCACGAACGCGCGCTCCGAGGAGTCGAACTCGTGGTCACGGCTCTGGTCGGCGGCGAAACAGAGCGTGCCGTACAGTTCGCCGTCGACGATGACACTTCCGCCGATGTAACAGCTGAGAGTGGACAGTTCGTAGGCCGAATCGTCTTCCCACCCCTCAGCGACGGCGTCTCGAATAGCCAGTGGCGTCGGCTGATCGATGGCTTTCCGGCAGTACGTCTGGGGTTTCGGGGTCGAAGTCCCCGTCTGGAGTTCGGGGTGATCGCCAACGGCTTGGACGACGTGTTGTGTGTCGTCTTCGAGACGGTTCAAAAAGCCGTACTGGAGCCCCAGCCGTTCGGTTCCGAGTTCCAGCAGCGCCGTGAGTTTGGCTTCGAACCCACGGTCGGTATCCGAGGCGATACTGGTGAGTTCCCGAACCGACTGTTCGCTCTCTCGAAGCGAGCCTTCGAGGCGTTTTTGCTCGGTGATATCCCGAGCAACAGCGATATATTGTGGGTTGCTACCGACTTCGACTTTGTTTACCCAGACCTCGACAGGGAACGTCGCACCGCTCTGTCGACGGTGTTCGCCCTCGATTTTGAGTGTCTCGTTGGGCTCCATCCCAGCCCAGACGGAGACGAGTTCCGACCGGTCGATTCCCGCCTCGAATTCGGCGACGTTCATCGACATGAGTGTCTCCCGGTCGTAGCCAAGCGACTCGACGATGGTCTCGTTGACATCAAGCACGGTTCCGTCGGCGTCGTGAACCACAATGCTGTCCGGCGAGTTGTCGAACAGCGCTCGGATCCGGGTTCGCTGCTGTTGGAGTTCCTGCTCGCGCTGTTTTTGGGCGGTAATGTCCCGATTCGTACAGATCAACTCACCGCTGTCCAGGAGCGCGAGACCGAGGTCTTGCGTGACGGGAGTGTCGTCCCGTTTGCGGCCGACTGTCTCCCCACGCCACGATCCGGTGGCGGCGAGTTCCGGAAACACCTCGGCTTCGAGCCGTTCGATCTCCGCGTCCTCGTAGAGCTCACGCCACTCACAGCCGAGCAGTTCCTCGGGGTCGTAGTCGAAGATATCGGCGTGGGCCTGATTCATATACACGTACTCGTCGTCATCGAGGATCGCGATGCCATCCATCGCTATCTCCATGGCCGCCGACTGGAGTTCGATCTCGGCATCACGCTCCTTTCGCTCGGTAATATCCGTCGCGATCCCGACCAGTCGACGGTTTCGGTCGCCTCGTTCGACGAGTTCGGCGCGAGCTTCGACCCAGCGTTGGGTGCCGTCGGGCCGAGTGATGCGATACTCCTGTTGGAAACTCGTTTGGTTCTCGATAGCGTGATCGACTGCCCGCTTGACGGCAGGCAGATCTTCCGGGTGGACGTAGCTCTCAAAGGCCTCGAACGTTCCCTCGAAAGCATTGGGTTCGATGCCGACGAGCGACGCCATCGACTCGGTCCATACGACCGTTTCGGTTTCGATATCCAGTTCCCAGACACCCGTGTTCGTTCCCTCTAGGGCGACGTTGAGTCGCTGTGTCGTTTCTTCGAGTTCCCGCCGTTGTTCGGTCATCTCGGTGATATCGGTTGCAACACCCAACACCGCCTCGACATCGTGGTCGACTGGATCGTACGGGATTTTTGTCGTCTGTAGCGTCACCGTCTCGCCGTCGGCTCTGGTCAGTGGCTCCTCGGGGATGTGTTTCGGTTCCCCGGAGTCGATCACGGCGAGATCGTCCTGTCTGAACTGTTCGGCTTCGGCCGCCGAGGAGACGAAGTCAGCGTCGGTCGAGCCTTCGACGTCTTCGACAGTCGTGCCGTAGGCGTCGGCAATCGCCTGGTTCGCCAGGATGTATTCGTTGTGCCTGTCTTTGGCGAACACCAACTGCGGTAACAGATCGATGATCTGGCGCAGCCGATCACGGTTTGCGTCCGCCCGCTGTTTGTTCCGGTGTCGGCTCAGTTCCTTGCCGATCCACTGGGCGAAAATGCGCACGATGGTTCGTTCACTCTCGGTGAAGGGGCGCTCGCGCGGGGCTGTCTGCGAGAAATTGAGCGTCCCGTACCGCTCGCCGTCGACGACGATTGGCGTCCCGATATACGATTCGAGGCCCTGGGCACGGTAGGCCGGATGGTTGGCCATCTCGCTTCCGGCGTTAGCTACGGTCACCAACGCCTTGCTGTCGACGACGCGTTCACAGAAACGTCTCGCCGAGATCGAACTGCTCGCCCGGCTGAATGCTGTCGTCCGGCGTCTCGACCTGTTCGACAGTGTACTCGGTACCCTCGATAGTCGAGAGAATACCGATATCGAGATCCAGATAGTCCGATCCGAGTTCGAGGATTCCATCGATCCGCTCGTCGACCGACCAATCACCGTCGGTCACAATGTCGTGAAACGCTTGGAGCGCGTCGTTGTGAGCTTCGAGTGTCTGTTCGTACTCGATCTGCGCGCTGACATCTCGGATCGACCCGAGAAAGCCCAGCGTCTCGTCGTCGGCCCCATCGAGCGATGCCCCGAAGGTTTCACCAATAAACGTCGTGCCGTCGGCCCGTTCGTATTCGGTCAGATACGTCTCTTCACGGGCGTGGGTGTGTTCGTTGAACCGTCGGTTGCCCTGACGAACGTACTCGTCGTCATCGGCATACAGTAGACGAGTCTGTTCACCGAGGACGTTGCTGGCATCGTATCCGAACAGTTGTTCGGCCGCAGGGTTGAAATCGGTGATCCGACGGTCGGTGTCGGCAACCACGAGGGCCTCTTCGGTCTCCTCGAAGACGGTCTCGAACAGTCGACGTTGCCGCTGTAAATCGAGTTGCGTGCCGCGTTCGTCGGTGATGTCGTTGAAACACGCTGTCGCACCCTCGCTGTCGGGATAGATGCGGATTTTGAACCACCGTTCGAGGTCCTCGTTGTAGCGTTCGAACCGGGCCGGCGTTCCCGTCGACATCGCCTCCTGGACCTGCTCGCCGACGACCGTCTCAGTAATACTCGGAACCATCTCCCAGAGTTCTTCGCCAAGCAGTTCGTCGGGTGTATGTTCCAGCATCGTCGCCGCCCGGTCGTTGACGAACGTGATTTGCCAGTCGTCGTCGAACGCACAGATCGCCTCCTCGACGCGACCCAGAACACGCTCGGCCGAGGTCTCACCGAGGGAGTGGATCCGCGAGTCAGCACTCATTGGGGGCTCCCAACGGCGGCGCGTTCGAGCGTTTCGGCGTCGACTTCCTCGAACGTCCCGCCGCTGGCTTCGAGTTCGTCGAGTCGGCTCCGGAGGCGTTGATACAGTTCGTGTGTTTCGAGTGTGTCATCGGGGTACTCGGCTCGCAGCAGTCCGAGTTTCGACTGGAGCCCGAGATACTCCTGGAGTTGTGAGCTGTAGGCCCGGCGCTCGAAGAGATCCACAACCACTGCCCGGAGTTCGTCTCCGCGAACGGGTTTCGTGAGATACTCGTCGAACCCCATATCGAGAATATCGAGGTCGACGTCCTCGGAGGTCACCATGACGACGCGAATGTCGTACCGTTGGGATCGGATCCAGTCGAGAACCTCGCCGCCGGAGAGCCCCGGCATACGCCGGTCGAGGACGACGACGCCGACATCGGTATCGAGGTTTCGGAGCGTCTCCTCGCCGTCGCTGGCCGTTCGGACGGTGTAGTCGTCCTCCAGCCACGCGGTGTGCATCGTGTTGACGCGCTTGTTGTCGTCGGCGACCAAGACGACCTGTTCGGTCTCCGGCTCGGCGAGATGGGTTTCGCCCCAGTCGGCAAGCGATTCGATCACGTCGTCGAGTTCTTCGCCCCGTTCGGTCAGCGTGTAGTTGACCCGCAGGGGGCTCTGGCTAACCTCCCGGCGCTCGATGATTTCGTACTCCTGGAGTTCTTCCAGCGCGTCGGTCAACACCTTCGCCGAGACGCCATCGAGTCGACGTTCGAGGTCGCTGAATCCCTGGCCATCGGTGCCCGACAGACAGCGGACGAGAGCCGGATGCCACTTCTTCGAGAGCAGCGAAACGCTGTCGAGAAGCGAGTCCGGTACCACCGGCGTCTCGCGTGCGTGAGAATCGGTCATACTCATAATTCTACGTATCAGAATATAAGGACTCTGCCGGGTACTGTGCCCATTCGAACCAGAACCGTGTGATCGAACGGACGAGGTCGACGTAGTCCTCGGTGGTATCCGGGGTGCTGACGTGTGCGTTCCCGCCGGTCCGGTAGGTGCCCTCACTGTCGGTGTCGTCGGGATCGAGGACGACGACCGGCGTCGCTCTGAGGCGCGGACTGGATTTGATTGCGTGGAGGACGGTCATCCCGTCGGGCAACTCAAAGTCACACTGCAGCAAGACGAGATCGGGTCGCGTCCGGCTGGCCGATGGGTCGCCGGTCGCCGTGAGCCGCTGGATGGCCGCTCGACCGTCAGTGACGACATCGATGTCGACCGGGCGAGTACACTCAGAGTCACACGCCGCCTGGAGGTCGACTGACGGTGACCCGACAAACAGCACGGTAAGTTCCCGCTGGGTCTGCTGGGGTGTGGCTACGTGTGGCATCGAACCCCGCCGTTGTTCTGTCCGCTGGTTAGATAGTTCATGACTGAACTACTGTAATGTGGCACATATATTGTCGCTAACGCTCAGGATACTACCCTACTTACTTTCGAGTTAGCTAGATGCTTACTCAGCAGTTTGGTAGGGCTTATTATAATGCTCGACTCATGAAATATTGTAATCAAAGCAGTGACAATCACCACTGCAGATTCGTGATCGAAGATCGTTGTCCCGGTCGTCTGTGGGCTCCTCGTGGGTCCAACGGGCTGTGGAATACTATTCGATCAGATCCGTCGACGATACGCAGTGACACAGGCTCCTACAGATGCACGACACCCGACTCACCGCCCACACCGTACGCACACGCCTCGACGAAATCGTTCGTCGAGACACATCGATCCAGGAGAAAATAACGGACGCGCTCGATCTCGGGGTGGCGTATCTGGGGACCGATTTCGGCTACCTCGCGGTGACCGACGAATACACCGACCGGTGGGACCCTGTCGTCACCACGGAGCTTCCCGAGGGTGTCCCGGAGCGCACTCCCCGTGATCTCTCGTCGACCTACTGTCGGCGGACGGTCAAAGGCGAAACACAGGTTGCCCTCCACGATATTCCGGCTCAGGGGTTGGCCGACGATCCAGGATACCAATCGTTCGGCTGTCACTGCTATCTCCGGCACGCCGGTCGTTGTCGATGACACACAGTATGGAACGGTCTGTTTTATTTCCGAAGCGCCACGAACCGACCCGTTCGATGACGCGGAGTTGTTGTTCGGCCAGCTCTTGGCCCGAGTGCTGGGACAGGAACTCAAATGCGACCGAAAGGAACAGAAACTCCGCAACCAGGCCAACCTCACGACTGTGCTCAACCGGGTGCTTCGGCACAACCTCCGGAACAATATGACCGTCATCCGGGGCCATACGCAGGTGATGGCCGACCAGTTGGGCGACAATGACCACAGCCAGCGAGTCCTGCAGAACATCGACGAACTCATCGAGTTGGGTGAGAAAGCCCGCGATCTGGAATCGGTTGTCGATCAGACGGTCCCCAGAGAGCCAACCGATATCGGATCGCTTGCCGCGTGTGTCGCCAGTACAGTCGAGGAGTCTACCCCCGGCGCATCAGTCAGCGTCGAGGCCACCGGCGAGGTCACGACAGCCGTCCGCCCGAGCTTCGAGCAGCTGCTCACAGAACTGATCGAAAACGCTGTCAAACACGGCGCGAAACGCCCAACGGCCAGGCTGTCGGTCGAACGGACGCCGACCGATGTCGTCGTGCAGATCACCGACAACGGGCCGGGACTCCCTCGACAGGAACGGAAGGTGCTCGAACACGGGGCTGAAACGCCACTCGTCCACGGCAGTGGCCTCGGCCTCTGGCTCGTCCACTGGATCGCCACCACCCACGGCGGCAGCGTCGAGTCGACAGTAACCGGGGATGGAACCCGGATGACAGTCTCGGTGCCATATGTCGAGGGCCCGGTCGCTGAGTCGACCACGACCGACAGCCAACTGCCCGAACTCACGCGGGCCCGTGATCAGTACCTCGCCGCGTTCGAAGAGTCAAACGAGGCAATGGTGATCACGGATGACGACGCTCGTGTTCTCGATGCAAACGAAACCGCCTCGACGCTGTACGACCTTCCCAAAACGGAGCTTCGCGGCCGGTCGATCTCCGAGATCGTCCCCGAGGGCGTCGACTTCGAGGCCCGCTGGGAGACATTGAGAACGGACGGTACTGTGCGGGATACGGTGACAGTCCTAAATGGAACTGATGAGAAGCGAGTCATCGAGTACGCCGGCACCGCCGACATCGTCCCGGGCCAACACCTTGTCATCGCCCACGATATTACAGATCGAGTACGGCGCACTGCTGAACTGCGGCGCAAAACACTGGCGATAGATAACGCGCCGATCGGAATCACGATCAGTGATCCACATCAGGCGGACAACCCACTCATCTACGTCAATGATGCGATCTGTGAGCAGACCGGGTACACCAAAGCAGCGATCCGTGGGCGCAACTGCCGATTTATGCAGGGCCCAGAGACCGATCCCCGAGACCGTCGACAGGACTCCGAACGGCGATCCGAGACGAGGAGCCGATCACCGAAATCATTCGGAACTATCGGCAGGACGGCACGCCGTTCTGGAATCGGCTCACGATCGCACCGATCACCGACGAGGCGGGGCGTCTCACGAACTATGTCGGGTTCCAGGAGGATGTTACCGACTACGTCAAGCGTAATCAGATGGTGACGAGCCTGGAGAAAGAGCTTGATGTCTGGAAGTCTATCCGATGATTCCCTTCCGGGCCCAAGTTTGTCGGACTCCCGCGCAGTGTCGACTTGACGAACGGATTTCGAGCGAGGAAGGGCTCGCTGGGCAGATCGCCGTAGACCCGAGACACGGAACCGGGTGTGTAGTCAGCTGATTACTACGCTCTCCCGATTAGTCGTCAGTTTCGCTTAGCTGTTGTCTCACCTGCTCCAGTTTGAGATACGTCGCCATCCCGATGATCGTCGCTGGCCACAGGCCGACGAACTGTCCTCGCTGCTCGTCGCCACGGACATAGTAGTAGTACAGGGCGAGGGCGACAGACCCGATCGAGGCCAACCCGGCCGGACCAAGTCCGCTCTCGTCGACTTCTTGTGCGATTCCTCTTGAAGGGGCTTCTTCTGAACTCATTACATTCTTTATTGGTTACTCACAAACATAAAACCCCCCTGCGAGATCTGTCTGATCAGCAAGTATCGACAGGAATCGAGTAGGAAGACAGTAAGGCGTGTTACGACGCGCTTCGATTAATTGCACTTACTATTCGGTAACTAACCCACTAACTTATCAGTTAGCTTATATTTATGTGTGTTTCCCGTCTATAACAGTACGTAATGTCACAACTTACGAAAACACTACTCGTGGCGGGCATTCTCCTTGTTGCAGGGGTTTCAGTCGGAACGAGTGCGTTCACCACGGCGCAGGTCGACCGACAAGCAAACGTCGACGTCGTCGCTGACGAGGCTGGACTGCTCGGTCTCACTGATGGGACCTCCGGCGAGTTGGTGTTCCAGGACGGCGAAGGCCAACTCGGCATCGACTTCACTGCGGGTACAGCAGGCGGCGCAAACACGAACGCCCTGTTCGAACTGGGCAATCCAGCCGACCCGACCAACTCACAGGCGTTCATGATCACGAACAACGACGTCGAGTCCCACGTGATCAACACCGAATACCGGGCCAACACAACCGATGCAACCACTGAGGACAACCTCAAGTTCGAGGTCTACGACGGCAGCGGGGCCCTCGTCGACACGATCAGCGCCTCGGGGACGACTGCATCGTGGGAGGCACCGGCGAACACTGCCTACTACGTGGTCGTCACCGTCGACACGGGCCACAGCTCCGATCTCCTCGGACCGGATGCTGACCTCTCGGGGACGCTCGGCTTCAGCATCGATGACACCGTCGAAGGTGGTGCCTAATCCCGTCGCGAGCAGCTACTGAATAGCCGCGCCGACCGCTTCCGTTCCCCACGTTTCCGACACCAATGATACAAAAGGCAGGCATCGCTATCGGGCTCTTCGTTCTCGTAGCACTTGCTGTGCCAGCCGGTGCACCCCTCCAGATTTCGTACGTCTCCTCGGACAGTATGTCGCCAACGATCGACACCAACGAGGGGTACGTCCTCGTCCCGGTCGGGATGGTTCACCCGGGTGACGTCATCACCTTCTACTCCGAGGAACGGGCGACGTACGTGACCCATCGGGCGACACAGGTGACCCCCGACGGCATCGTCACCAAAGGCGATGGTAACCCCTCGACCGATCAGGCATCGGGCTACCCCCTCGTCCAGCCGTCCGACGTTTCGGGGAAACTGCTGACTGTCGGCGACAGTGTCGTCGTCATCCCGTACCTCGGAACGCTACTCGGAACGATCACGAGCAACTGGTATCTCGTCGTCGGCACACTCGCGGCCTACCTCCTGCTCGGCGGTTCGGGCTCTGACAGACGACGGACCCGGACACACGTCCTGCGAAGCCGGGAGATCGTCCTCCCGGTAGTGGTGTTGGTGTTCGTTGCGGGTGTCGTCTTCGTCTCGCTGGGGGCCGTCCAGGAGACGGAGGTCTACACCGTCACCGAGCAGCCGACACCCATCCCGTCGACGCTGACCGTCGGCGAGGCGGCAACCGAATCGATCTCGCTTCAGATGACGAAATCTCCATTCGCGCACGTCGTGACTGAAACCGATGGCATGGAGATCGTTCGGACGACGCCGGAGCCGGGCACGGCTGTCGACAGCCAACCACCAGCGGAAGCCACAGGCTGGCTTCCATGGCACCCATTCGAATCGTCGACACAGACGATCGAATCCCGGATTCCGGCACAGGAAACCGAAGGGCCATACGCGACCAGTATTCGGATGCACCCTTACCCTGCGGTCCTGCCAGGCGAACTCATTACGCTGCTCCACGAGATTCACCCATTGGTTGCGGCGATCTCGACGGTCGGAACTAGTATCCTGCCGCTGTCGCTGGCCTACTGGCTGTTCGTCGACACGACGGCACCGCTTCGGAACGGCCGCAGTCGGCTCGAACGAACGCTCGGAGGCCGCCGATGACCGTCGGTCGACGATCACGCTCGCGGTCCCGAAACGGATCGAATAGTCGGGCACTGTTCCTCGTTGTCGGGCTCGCAGTTGGGCTTCTCGTCGCCGGGTTCGTGGTCGCACCCTCGGCGGCGTTTACGACCGGCTCTGTCGACCGCGGAACTGCGGCCCCAGTCACAGACGACTCCGAGGGGTTCCTCGGAATCGACGTGGCAGACGGTCTGCAGGCGGGTACTGAGGGTCCGCTCGTCACCGTAACGAATAATCTCAATCGGACGCTGACTGTCGACGTCTCGGCGGCGGCGTCGCTGTCGAACAGCCAAGCAACGCTCGCTCCCGGTGACTCACTAACGACAGCCGCGACTGTCAGCTGTGAGTCGCCGCCGAGCGACCTGGATGTGACGATCGCTGCGAGCACGAACGGGCAGTTCAGCGGGCGTGCGACTCGATCGGCACCGGTCGACACGAGCGGCTGTGCGGACTCGACGCTGGCCTTCGGGACCGTCGAGATTATCGATCAGACGACGAGCGCGAACGGCGGGAAAGCAGAGTATGCTGTCAGCTACAGTATTGAGGGCGAGACCGGGTCGTTCGACCGGGTGAGCGCCGACTTCGAGAACATCGACCGGAACGACGGCGTCGAGACCAGAGAATCGAGTGCACAGATCAACACGATCGGCTTCACAAGCGGTGGCCAGCGGATCGGAGAACCCTTCGAGATCACGATTCGACTGTTCGACGACACCGGAGAGATACAGAGCGAACGGATCGTGGTCACCGATACGGCCGACGGCAGTGGAACGGTCTACCAGTCATCGTAGACAGATCGGGAGGCCGTATCGGTGACTACTGCGGCGAGAGCTTCGACCGACTTACCTGGTCGTAAGCAGCCTGCTCACGACGAGGTTAGCATACGCTTTTTGACACGTATGGCGGCTGTAGTAGTATGGACGATACACATACGATCGTGGAGGCGATCGGATGAAGAGCGATTTGGAGCTTCGAGCGAAATACATCTGCGGCAAGTACTGGCACCGTCTCGTCCCAGCGTTGCTTCTCGTCGGCGTTATTGCGGTCGCCACTGCCGTCGGTGGCGTCGCCTCGGAGCCCGAACCGCAGCAGATCACCGTCGAGACCGATTCGATGACCGTCGAGACGACGTTATCGACCGAGGCGACAGTAACCGGGAACACGTCGCTGTACAATCGGAGCGAAACGCTCACCGATATGCCGGTGTACCTCCGGACGGCGACTCCGGAGGTGGAGTTGATCGCCGTCACGTCGACGCCACCCGATCGACCCATCTCGGTCACACAGCAAATCGTCCTGGAGCTGTCGGCAACGCGGAACGGGGAGGTATTCTGGCGGGATAGCCGGACGCTTGCCATCGACAGCCAAAACGTGACCGACGGTACGGCACGGACGCAAGTCACACTCGATGTCCAGCAGCTCGCCCGCGACCAGTTGGCGAACGTGACTGCCGAAGCCGGAGATATCGGCACGATCGAAGCACAGGTCTCGGCTATCGCGCTGTACGAGTCCGGCAGCTACAGTGGGAAGACGACGGCTGAGACGCCGCTAACGATCACCAACCGCGCATACGAACTCCAGACCCCACAGCAGGACCAACGGACCAATGCGACGACCGTACAGCAAGCCGTCGGTGGAGGTGGAACGGCGAGTGGGTTCTTCGGCCCTCGTGGCCGTGTTTCACCGCGTGACTTGGGGACCGGCCTCGGTGGGATTGGCGCGATCGGCCTTGCAGTGGCCGTCTGGCATACCAAACGGCAGATCAGAGATTTCGATACGTTCCGTCGACAGTACGAACGGGTGCGGTACGTTGAGTGGATCTCTCGGGGAACGATCCCGGCGACGGGCAAGTATGCCCGCGTGCCGGTCGAAGCGTTGGTCGACCTGGTCGACATCGCAATCGACTCCGAAAAGCGAGTCATTCACGACACAAGCAAGGACATCTATGCCGTTGTCGACGGGAACCTGATGTACGAGTACCGCGACGGCGACGACGGGAATACCGACGAGTTCGGGTTCGCCTCGTTTACGCAGTCGACGCCGTCACAGTCGTTCGATCTGGAGACAGAGCCGCTGGGTCAGGACACCACAGACCGGCCGACCGAACAGTAGGGTGTCACTTCGACAGCTACGTCGATCAAAGCGCGGTGAAGGTAGATGATTCATTCTGCTCTTGTCATTAGCTATTTTTAATAGCCAGTCACGATGACCAAATGGGATCCCGGATCGTCGAAATCTATCAGTAGATATCGTGTTACCCCTCCGAGCCCCTTGTGACGAGGAAGTACCCTGAGCCACCATCTACTTCCTACTAACGAGAGCAGAAATGCACTACACCATCTCGAATGCCACCAACGACAAGCGTCGGGTGGTCGAGTTTGCAGCGATTCCACACACGATTTTTACCGAGTCACAACTCGCTGGTGTCGGGTCGACCGAGAGTGCTACTGCTTTCCGAGAGTGGAACCAGCATGGTAAGCGAAGAGAAGGCGTGCGATGAATCGCGGGTGATTACGCCGAGTTAGAAGGTAATGACTTCGTAGCCGTCGGCGACGAAGTCCCGGACACTAGGGTGGCCCTCGTACTCGTTGACGAGCGTCAGTCCGGACTCGTCGCCGTCGGTTTCGACGAACTCCTTGGCGGCTTCGAGCCCGTTTGCCAGCCGCCGTAATCGGCGTGCGATTCGTTGCCCGTCAGAATGAAGATTGCTGCGTTTGCCACATCCGTCTTTGCGTTCCAGTCCATCTTATACCGAGGCTGTTGTGTACGACCGACACCAAGCCGTCGACTACCGGGTATGAATACTGCCATTTTTTATATACTGCAAAAGAGCCAGTGACGAAACACCTGTCTGGCCCGAGACGGCTCGTGCGTCGGCTGTGCACAACGAACTAAGCTATAATCCGTCGGCGATCACAGATTGTGATACGGTACCAAATATGAACCAGAAAGAGATGGCGCGACTCCGCAAATCATGTGTTGAAGGAAACAGCCGGGCATGTGATACGCTCGAACAGCTCTGTGAGGGAGGCTACACGGAGATCTGTCACTACGTGCCGTGAGTCTCCCCGTGCTTGCTGTCCGAACTGTATCCACTGAGACGCAGTCTCATCGAGGCACTAGTCGATGTCCGTCGGCGGAGACCAGTATGATCTCCCAGCAGACGCCCGCGGTTCCGGGCGATCAATGTCTGTACTCCGGAAGCTCCCGGCAGCAGTCGTCTCTTCGGTGGGCTCGCTGGCCGCCGGTGTCTCCAGGACACGGTGTTGCAGTCCCGTGGATATGCTCGTCGTCGGAGTGGAACTGTTGGCGTGAATCCAGGATCCAAATCGGTATCCGACTGCCGGGCGGGCATCCCGGTATGTGTGCGTGCCCAGGCAGCAGGCGAGACGAGGATAGATGGGTCGACGATGAGTGACAACGGTGACGACGAGTCGTTTCTCGGTGCGCTGTCGATCATCGGCGCGATTAGCTTCTGTTGTATCGGGTTGGGGACTGTAGTCGGGACGGCCGCACTGGCAGGCGGGTTCACTGGGACCACCGTCGCAATCGGAGCCGCAAGCCCCCGCGGATCGCTTATCAGTGCTCTCGTGACCGCATTGACGGTCGTTGCCGTCGCGCTCGTTGCCCGCTGGTACTACCGCTGAACGGTCTCTCGAATCGAGTAGTTAGGTCCGAACCGTTACCACCGAGCGAACCGTCCGACCAACCGATGCCATTCGATCCCGACCGCGTTTCGACAGTGACCTTCGACTCCTACAGCACGCTGGTCGATGTCGACGCCGCCGAGCAGGCCCTCGCCGCGCGCGTCGCGAATCCCGAACCAGTCTCGAAACTCTGGCGGTCCCGCTCGCTGGCCTACACGTTCGTTGCCAACCAGATCGGTGCCTACCAGCCGTTTTACGAGATCAACCGCGACGCGCTCCAGTACGCCCTGGACGCTCACGGCGTCGATATCTCGACCGACGAGCGCGACGCGATTCTCGCGGTCTACCACGAACTGGATGTCTTCGACGACGTGCGAGCTGGGATCGAACGCCTCCAGGAGGGCGGCTACGACTGCTATGTCGTCTCGAACGGGAACCCCGCAATGCTCGATTCGATGGTCGAACACGCCGAGATCGGCGATCTCGTCGAAGACACGATCAGCGCCGACGAGATCCGGACGTTCAAACCGAACGCCGACCTCTACCGCCACGCCGCCGGGCGAACCGGCACGCCGATCCAGGAGATCGCCCACGTCACCGCGGGCTGGTTCGACGTGATGGGCGCGACCCACGCCGGAATGCAGGGTGTCTGGGTCGACCGAAAAGGCACGCCGTGGGAGACGTTCGGCACCGATCCCGATCTCATCATCGAGACGTTCTTCGAACTAGCCGACGCCCTCGGAGTCTGAGGATACGAGACGACCACTCGGCTCACGACCTCTAATAAAAGGAGTCGGGACTGTGGTCGTCCTGCCACGCGAAGGCGAACAGTCGGCGAGCGGGAATTCGGGTGGGTCGACGGTCATCGTCGTTCTCAGCGGTTGCCGGTGTCCAGAACAGTGTTGTCGCCAATGAACCGACTGTTGCCCACAGTGNNNNCTGTCATNGANNNGTCGGTCGAGCGCCTCGCGGTTCACCGTTGACTCCGGCAGCTCGCCCTCATAGACGGTCCGGACGTTCGCTGCGGCCGCGCGACTCATACGGGCTAAGGCGTTGTACGTGACACCACCGACGTGTGGCGTGAGGAGCACGTCGTCACGATCAAGCAGTGGATTGTCCTCTTCCGGGGGCTCCTGTTCGAAGTTGTCGAGTCCGGCAGCCGCGATCACGCCATCCTCGAGGGCCTCAAAGAGTGCTGCCTCGTCGACGATCCCGCCGCGAGAAGTGTTGATAAGTACGCCCCCATCGCCGAGTGCCTCCAATTGTGGCGTCGAGACGGCGTGTCGCGTGTCTTTGACCAGCGGCACGTGAATGCTCACGGTATCCGAGCGGGCGAACAGCGCCGTCAGGTCGTCGATCTGGTCGATTTCCCCGGGAACGTCGTCGGCCGGGACGTACGGATCATAGACGACGACATCTTGGCCGATCCCCTGGGCGATCATCGCCGTCTCCTGGGCGATGGCGCCGAACCCCATCAGTCCCAGCGTGTCACCCTGCAGTTCGTGGCCGGTGTAGGCGGATCGATCCCAGCCGCCGTCGCGGACGTGGCGGTCGGCGGCCGCGAGGTTTCGCTGGACGCCGAACTGCAGGGCGATCGCGTGTTCGGCGACCGATCGGGAGTTGACCCCCGGCGTGTTGCAGACCACGATCCCGTGTTCGGAAGCCGCCTCGATGTCGACGTTGTCGAGGCCGCTGCCGTGTTTGGCGATGACCTTCAGGTTCGCGGCGCGCTCGATGACCTCGCGGTCGAGTTCGGCGACTCTGACGATGACCGCGTCGTAGGTAGCGATGTCGTCCAGCGCGGCGTCGACGCTGTCGTACTCGTCCATGCCAGTACACTCGGCAAAATCAGCGATCGATGATGGCCCGGATGGGTCGATCTGGGTCGGCAGAAGTATCTGCCACGGTTCGGACATATCGGCCTATTTTAACCAGAGGGTCAAAAGGGAACCTAAAACAGTCCGTTCGGCCCGGACCGCCGGGGTTCGGTCGGACGCCAAATGTACGGTCACGTCTTCACGAGCACGAAAATCCCGACTGCGAGCAGTCCCACCCCCCACCAGACGGAGTCGCCGGGGAGTGCGGTCAACAACAACGTGACGAGTCCCGAACTGATCAGCGACCAGCCTGCGGTCGTGTTGCGAGCCATACACCCTCATCGACCGCTATCGTCTTCATGGCCCGGACCGTCAGTGTCGACTGAAATTCAGTAGTCGACGACTACTTTTTAACGAACGTTAGCAGATCGTCGCGTTTGGCCTCATGCAAATGGTTCGACAACACCTCGCGGAGTGCGTTGATCCGACCCTTTTTGGCCGTGATCGGCGCGATCGTGTCGTCGTCCCACTGCTGCCACGGCGGAAAGAGGCCGAGCCGATCACACAGGTCGTTAAGTCGCTCGTCTTTGTCGTCGACCTTGTCCATCTTATTGACCGCAACCACGACCGGGATATCGAGTTCTTCGAGGAAGTGGAACATCTCGACGTCGTGGGGGATGTTGCCCCGCTCGCTGTGGCGGTCGATAATGTCGATGACGCTCTTGCCGTCGACGACCAGCACAGCCGCCAGAATCGAATCGGCGTTGTCCTCTAAGTAGCGGACGATATCCGTTTGGATCGCGTCCTGATGCTCGCCTTCGACGCCGGACATGAAGCCGAATCCCGGCAGGTCGCTGAACATGAAGCTCTCGCCCGACCAGTCGAAGTGGTTAGGTTTGCGGGTGACGCCCGGTTTCTTGCCAGTGGGGACGGCGTGGCCCGTTAGCTCCCGCATAATCGTCGACTTGCCGACGTTCGACCGGCCGACGAGAACGATCTCGTTGTCGCGGTCGGGGCGATCTTCGAACATACAGAAGGTTGGGCTGCCAGCGGGTAAACGGCTTGCGTGTCGGCTTCCGGCCCCTCAACACCGATCGGTGACCGGTCGGTAGCACTTTTGTCGGGCATCGGTCGGATCGACCGTCTCGCGGACGACACCGCAGTCGACCAGCAACGAAATCGCCCGCTGGACCGTCTTGCGGTCGAGTCCCGTCTCCGCGGCAAGCGCCGATTGGGTGTAGGGGCCTTCGTGGCAGAGCACGGTGTAGCACAGTTTCGCGCTGGCGGTTGCGGCGGCGACGCAGTCCCGGCCGGTCGTCGTCTCAGTCTGTTCGGCTGCCATCTTACTGCGAGAGTACGAGGTCTTCGAATAAAGCGTCGACGCGAGCCTCGATGTCGTCCCGGATCTCTCGGACCGAGTCGAGACCCTGCCCGTCGGGGTCGTCGAGATCCCAGTCGCGGTTCTCGCCGTTCCAGGCGGCCGGACAGACGCCCTCGGCCGAACAGCCCATCGTGATCACAAGGTCCATTGCCCGCAGATCGTCAGGGGTCACTTCCTTCGGAACCCGATCCGAGAGGTCTATGCCTTTCTCCTTCATGACCTCGACGACTTCGGGGTGAACGTGGTCGGCAGGCTGGGTGCCGCCGGTTTCGTATCTCGAATTCGTCTCCGGCGTCGTGTTCGGCGCGGGCCTGTTCAGCGAAGGCGGTTGCCATCTGACTCCGACCCGCATTCTGGACACAGACGAAGGCGACCTTGGTCGACATACCCGGAGTTCGGTTGGCTGCCTCTTTGCGATTCCGGTCAGAAATTATATACTGCTCAATAACTCTCGGGAGGCAGAGCCGACGGTCGACGAACGTCTTTTAAATCCGAACGCAACCACACCAGTATGACCAAAGACGACCTCCGGGAGCGGATCTGGGACCGCCTCGAANCGGAGGGGCTAGCCCGGTTTCCCTTCCCGCCCCACGGCCGGATTCCGAACTTCGAAAACCACCGCGAGGCGGCCGACAGACTGGCCGACACTGAGGCATGGAAAGAGGTCGACACGCTCAAATGCAATCCCGATGCGCCACAGCTGCCAGTCCGTCGACAGGCCCTCCGTGACGGAAAAACTGTTTATATGGCAGTACCGCGGCTCCGCGACGAGCAGCCGTTTCTTCGGCTCAACCCCGACGAGGTCGACGATATCGACGCCGCGACGACCGTCTCCGGCAGTTCGAAACACGGGGTGCCGGTCGACCCAGAAGCAATGCCACATATCGACCTCATCGTCGCTGGCAGCGTCGCCATCGACGAGACGGGGAGTCGCGTCGGCAAAGGTGAGGGGTATAGCGATCTCGAATTCGCCGTGTTGCGGGGGTTCGACCGCGTCGACGACACCACCACGGTCGCTACGACAGTCCACGACTGCCAAGTCGTCGAGGGAATCGAGGCCGACCGCCACGACGTGCCGCTGGATCTGATCGTGACGCCAACACAGACCATCGAAACCGAGTCGACTGCGCTCCGACCCGACGGGCTCTACTGGAAGGATCTCGATGCTGAGACGATCACGGAAATTCCCGTATTGGGTCGACTCCAACCCTAGTGCAGTTCTGTCCGATCGGTAGAAAATCACCCGAGGTCGTACTGAGTTCTTTAGGCGACCGCATGGAGTGATGAGTCGTGCGACTCGTACAGGTCAGGATCCCAGCGGGGAGCCAGCAGAAAGTCACCGAGACGCTCGACGATGCTGACGTCGACTACGTCGTGACCGACGAGATCAGCAGCCGCGAGTTCAGCGCAGTCGTCACCTTTCCGCTACCGACGAACGCCGTCGAGTCCGTGCTGGCAGACCTCCGGGAGGTGGGGATCGACGAGAACACCTACACGGTCATCGTCGAGGCTGAAACGGTTATTTCGCAGCATTTCGACGAACTCACCGAGGAGTATATGCGGAAGGAATCAGGCGAAAACAAGGTCGCCCGCGAGGAGATCCAGACCGACGCCAAGAACCTCGTGTCGGGGCCACGGACCTATCTGGTGATGACGGTCATCAGCTCGGTGGTTGCCACCGCGGGCCTCCTGCTGGATTCGGCCGCCACCGTCGTCGGCTCGATGGTGATCGCGCCGCTTATCGGTCCCGCACTGGCCGCCAGCGTCGGCACCGTCGTCGACGACCACGCGCTGTTCCTTCGGGGCGTTCGGCTCCAGATCACCGGGATGCTGGTGGCAGTCGGCAGCGCAGCCCTCTTTGCGGCAGCCCTCCGCTTCGGCAACCTCGTCCCGCCGGGGCTCGATCCGCTGACGATCGGTGAGGTCCGCGAGCGGCTAGCCCCGAACATTCTCGCGCTGGCGATCGCCCTCGGCTCGGGAGTGGCTGGGATTCTCAGCCTCATGACTGGCGTCTCGGTTTCGCTGGTCGGCGTGATGATCGCCGTCGCGCTGATCCCGCCCGCCGCAGCGATGGGGATCGGCATCGCCTACGGGCTTCCCTCGTTGACGCTCGGCTCCGGCGTGTTCGTCCTCGTCAATGTGTTGTCGATCAACCTCGCGGCACTGCTGGTGTTGTGGTACTCCGGTTACCGTCCTGAAGCATGGTTCCGGGTGCCCGACGTGCGCAGCGCGGTGTTCAAGCGGATCGTCGTGCTCGTCGTCTCGATCCTGATTTTGTCGGTGTTTCTGGGCGGGATCACCTACGACTCCCACACCACAGCCGTCGAAGAACGGGCCGTCGAGAACGCGGCTGAAAACGTGCTCTCGCAGCCACGCTACGACGACATCCGCGTCGACGACCTCACGCTGAGCCGCACCGAGGGAATCCTCTTCAGCGAGGTCGACCATGTGGTGATCCGGATCTCGGTCCCGACTGACCAGCCACTGCCATCGGTCGCCACCCCGGTCCACGATGCCGTTGTCCGGGCGCTGGGCTACGAGGTCTCCGTCGAGGTGCAGTTCGTCCAGGTCGAAACCGTGAGGTAAGAGAGGTGTCGATCAGTCGTCGTCGGCCGTCGAGCCCTCCGCACCGGACTGCCGGGTCCCGTAGGACGGCGCGGCCTCGCGTGCCGAGCCCATCCACCGGGCGATGTTCTCCTCGACGTACTCCCGGCCACCCAACCCGAAGCCGATGCCAGCACCGATAGCGATAGCGGCGGCGAGACCCCACGCGAGGGCTCGGGCGAACACGTAGAGGATCTCGACGTTGATCCCCATCGTATCGAGGCCGATGACGATGGCCATGAAGTAGAGGAACAGTTTGGTCCCGGCCGCGAACGCACCGGCGTAGGCGCTCTGTGTGGCTGCTTGAGTCCGCTTGATCGCGTCACCGAGGAAGTCGGCGACGACGAAGCCGAGAACGATCACCAACAGGCCAGCAATGAACGCTGGCAGGTAGGAAACCGCGGTCGCGACCCACGTCGACAGCGTCTCGATGGCTAGGGCGTTGGCAGCCGCCAGCACTGCGAGGGCATAGACGAACCACGCCGACAGCGTGCCGAAGGCATTCGAGACGGCCTGTTCGGTGCCCCCGAGCATATCGCCGATGGGGGTGCTGAGGACGGCCCGGTCGAGTTCGACCGCATCGGCCAGCCGACCGACGACTGTGGCGACCGCCCGGCCGACGACCCAGCCGACCAGCAGGATGACGACTGCGCCGATCAGTCGGGGAATAAATGCGAGCGTCGTCGCGACGGTCTCCTGGAGCCACGACGGAACCGTCGCCTGAGCGACCGCCACACCGGAAGTCATCGGTGCTCACCTCCAGCCGGGATGGACGCAGCGGCCGGTAGTCCAGCGGTGGCGGCGCGTGTCGTTGGTCGCTCGAAGGAGTATGCTTGGATGTGACTCATACCATGGAGCCTTGTCGACGAATGGGTTTTGTTAGCACCCAACTGTACGTCGTGACCGCAGCGACAGTCGAGTAAGCGAGAACCTGTATACCCACGCGACATCGGATATCTGGACGAAAAGCGGCCCCATCGGAGGGCGTGCTTACCGACACCCGATGGGCAGAGTAAGCATAGCTTTGCTGTCGGATGCGGACGGTCGGAAGATTACTCGCCGCGAGAGGGAAGCTCCGGTTCGAAGCCGACCGCCTCGATTGCGAGCTCCAGGACGTCCTCGACACCCTCGTTGTTGGTGACGCTCATGTAGGCGTCAGCCTCGACATCGGTTGACTGGTCGCTCTTGTTACAGATCGTCAACACCGGAATGTCACGCTCCTCGAATCGGGCTTCGACCGAGTCCCGCAATTCCAACTGCACGTCGAGCGGATAGCCACAGTCACCGGAGGCGTCGACGAAGAACAGAATCGTGTCTGCGAGATGCTCGATTGCACCGGCGGCTTGACGCTCGATATCGTTTCGTTCGTCCTCTGGTCGGTCGAGCAGTCCCGGCGTGTCGATCAGCTGGTACCGGATGTGGTCGCGCTCGACGTGGCCGATCTGGACAGCCCGCGTCGTAAAGGGATACTCGGCGATCTCATTGGAGGCCCGAGTGACGTGGTTGACGAACGAAGATTTGCCGACGTTGGGGTAGCCAGCGATGACGATGGCGGGTTCGTCAGGCCGGATGTCGGGGAGGTTCTTGAGCGCATCGCGTGCGTCGCCGACCGCCCGGAGATCGTCTTCGATCTGGTTCATGATATCCGCGATCCGCGCGAACGCCTGCTTGCGGTGTTTGCGGGCGACTTCGGGGTCGGTCTTGCGGAGTTTGGGCTGATACTCGCGGCCGAGGTCTTCGATCTGTCGGCTCGCCCACGTCACTTTTGATAGCGACTGTCGGAGTTCGTCGACGTCGACGATGGCATCGGCCAACTCGTAGTAGAAGGGGTCGATGTATTCGAAATCGGGCCACGCGGTGACGACGTTTTCGAGGTTGTCGGAGGTGATGTTGACAGCGATCGTTAGCATCGACTGCTGGGCTTCGAGGCCGCCTTTGGCCTTGCCCGAGCG
>Ga0065697_1000885_pt1 | contig 25281 bp, 28 predicted proteins | sample AntLakMe24m_08um_FD_59086 | JGI IMG/M metagenome (GOLD analysis project Ga0065697, IMG submission 59086) | Hypersaline microbial communities from Antarctic Deep Lake - 24m 0.8um v2 (version 3) | ecosystem: Environmental > Aquatic > Non-marine Saline and Alkaline > Hypersaline | place: Deep Lake... | reverse complement strand
TAAACATCCCAACCCAGCGGTGCGGTGCCGTGGGAATCCTCGCGCTTCAGCGCGGGGAGGATGTCAAGGGCTCGCGTCGTCGACTGCCGCGTCGAGTGCGTCGTAGTCGGGCTCCTGTCCGGAGTTATCGGCGAGCCACCGGTACGTCACGACGCCGTCACCGTCGATCACGAAGACCGCGCGGCGCGCGACCGTGTCGACGCCGTAGTGCTCGAACGACTCGATCGCGTCGTACGCCTCGATCGCGCGGTGAGCCGGGTCGCCGACGAGCGCGAACGGGAGGTCGTACTGGTCCCGGTAGGCGGCCAGCGCGTGTGGGAGGTCGGTGCTCACGCCGAACAGGGTGCAGTCGTCGCGTTCGAACCCGTCCCGGAGCGCCTCCATCTCGTCCGTGCAGGTGTTCGAGAAGGCGGCCGGGAAGAAGGCGAGCACGACCGGCTCGTCGCCGAGGCGGTCAGACAGGTCGAACGGTTCGATCTCGTCGGTCACGAGCGAGGCGGTGAAGGTCGGGGCGTCGTCGCCGACATCGGTCATACAGACCGGTTGCGGCGACGAAGTATCATGGTTTCGCCGTCGGCAGCGGGTTCGGCGGGTGGGCCCGGTGCGAATCTCCTCGAACATGGGATCGCCGTGATCGATGGGGTTGGGAGCGCTCGGACGACATCTGTAGTTCGTTCATCGAGGCAAAAAGACTATAGTTACCAGAGAGCTACGGTGGTGTAGAGATGGTAAGTGCGATTCCACTGATCGGCGGCATTCCGGCGGGCCCGGAACTCCTCATCATCCTGCTCGTGTTGGTCCTGCTGTTCGGGGCGAACAAGATCCCGAAGCTCGCTCGATCGACCGGCCAAGCGATGGGCGAATTCAAGAAGGGGCGCGAACAGGTCGAGGACGAACTACAGCAGATGCAGAGCGACGATGAGAACGAGTCGCCGCTCGAGACCGACTCGACGGTCAACGACGACGACGACGAGTTCGAGACTGAGACCGAGAAAGAGACCAGCGCATAATCGGCACCGCGGTGCCGGCCTATCCCCGCAGCGACGTTTTCTTCACTTGTTTTGGGCGCGTGGCCTAGCGGACAGGGCGAGAGGTTCCTAACCTCTCGATCGCGGGTTCGAATCCCGCCGTGCCCGCTCCTTCGCTAACGCTCAGTCACGGCCGCGACTGGCTCCACGCTCACTCCGTTCACTCGCGAGGATCCCGCCGTGCCCGTTCATACAGAAAGGGCTGTCCAAGAGAGTCGATGCCATCGACAGATAGTGATAAGTTCCAGAATAGATCTTCGAGAGACTCGCTTCAGTCGGGCGAAGCCGACAGGCGACACGCAGACTCAGCGGTGTTCGGAGACGTGAACGGGCGCCTCGGGCATTTCGACCCCTTCGCTGTCGAAGACGGCCATCGAGCGCTCTGTCACGTCTGAGGCGAATGCGAACTCGTCGCGCACGTCGGCCACATACGCCTTGCCGCGAATCGTCCGATAGTAGGACTCGTCCTCGATCAGGACCACGAACGGGTGGTCGTCGTCGACGTAGACGTACTTCGAGGTCATCATGGCCTCCTTGACGATCGCACTCACTCGTTCGACGTCAGCAGAGGCAGTGACCGCGAGTTCAACGACGACCATCATCTCCGGCTGGCCGTTGTTGGCGTTCGAGACGTTCGCAGTGAACATCGTTGCGTTCGGGACACTTACGGCGCTGTCGTCGGGCGTCCTCAGTGTCGTCGCCCGGAGGTCGATGTCGGTTACCTCGCCGTGGTCGTCGTCGATGGTGATCTTGTCGCCGACCTGGTAGGGACGCTCGGTCACGAGCACCAGCCCACCGATTATCCCCGCGAAGAGGTCCTTCAGGCCGAACCCCAGAGCCGCCCCGAACAGTCCCGACACTGCGAGCAACTGTGCGGCCGATAGTCGGAGCAACGGTCCCAAGACCAGATACGCCGCGGTTCCGAAGATGAGAACCCGCGCGATCGGAATAATAATCTTGATGCTGATCCGTCGGCGGGGAAGGCGCTCGGCGACCGCCGTGAGCAGGTACCCGACGACCAAGTGGCCAGGTACGCGGCTACGAGTACGCCTGCCATTCTCGTGAGCGTCTCCTGGGCGATCCCGATGTCTACCAGACCCTGGAGCACGGTCACAGTATCCGCCCCCGTTCGGTCGCCGTCGCGGCGGCCGGCACTGCCGCCGGTACCAGTTCCACAATATCGTCTTCGACCGTGACGAGGCCGGCGCGCGAGAGGCGCCCGAGGACCCGGTCGAGTGTATCGATGATCGTCGAGAGCTGTTCCCGCTTGACCCGCTCTTTCGCGAGTACGATCCGCAGGCAGAACGCCTCCTCGCGGTTCAGGTCCCGGTCGGGCTCGGGGACGGTCATGTCGCTCGGGCGCACCTCCGATCCCTTTCGGGCCTCCCAGATGGCCGTGGCGACGCCGAGGTTCCCGTTCGAAACAGCAGCGAGCCGGCTGAACGTTACGTCCTTTGGACCCAGGTTTCTATCCGAAAACAGATCCCTGATTCCAACTGGGCTCAGCATAGGGACCGGCACCGAGACCGACCAGTCCCGCCAGCCAATCTCGTGGCGCGTCGCGACGACCAAGCCGCCCCGTTCGGGGTCGTCTTCGACGAACGCCGGCAGTTCGTCGTCCCGATCTAGCACGAGTTCCGCGATCCGTTCTTCGGGAAGGGCTGGATCTCAACGGTGACGAGAAACTCCCGGTCGAGTGCCTGCACCGCCGCGAGGTACACCCACGCGTACCGGTTCCAGCCGGTCACCACTGTCACATCGGCGTTCGCCAGCTCGTCGAGAAACGCAGACAGCGCCTCGAAGCCGCCGATGCGACGCTCGTACAGGTGCTGGCAGTCCTCTATCACAACTGGCCCCCGTTGATCCTCGCCCGGGTTTGGTCAACTCCGTCGCCCGGATCAAGGCTAACCCGGGTTGCGTCCAGATCCCGCACAGCACGGTCGAGGACGGACCCACGTCCGGAGAAGGGATCGCCCACGACGGCAACCGGCCCGGTCTTCTCGCCCGAGAGGACCGCCTCGAACGCCTCGTGGTCGTCACCGAGGAGCGTGGGGACATCGACGTCCGATCCCCAAGGCCCCCTTTCGACGGCACTATCCTTCATAATACCATCATCTTTGCGTCCAGCCGATTGATAATACCGGGCAAGGATCGACCTCGTCAGACGGGCTTAAGCGCCTATCAATTCGTCTGACTCGCGGTTTAACAGTACTTCCGTGGTTTAACAGTGCAGTTCGTGATCAGCGGCCGGATTCTTCAGTATTCAAGCTAACTGTGAGTGGAAGGTCGAACAGGAGAAGCAGCGGGAAGTAGACCTCTATATTACTACTTGGGGGAACGAGCGTGTCCCTCGCCAAACATATAAGAAATATAATAAATTAATACGAACGTGGATAATGGCTGACTTGGATGCCAAACAACTATACCCGGCGCACAGTCGTATCGAGTCTAGCCGCGTTAGCGGCGGCGAGCCAGACAGCGGGCAGTGTGGCTGGCAAAGAGGCAGAAGGCCAAGGCCACGGCATCGAACAGGAAGGAGCGACGCTCAACCGCTTTGCGACGACCATCATCGGTGCTGAGATCACTGGCATGTTCATCACCGAGGACGGGCGGTTCTTCTTCAACGTCCAGCACCCGGACGCGAACCTCGACGGGGAGGACGAACCGGGAATTCTCGGCGCAGTCACGGGAGTAGACATGAACCAGCTCCCCAGGGATTTCCAGAGCGTCCAGATTCCCGAGGGAGACGACGACGATTACAGCGACGACGGCGACGGAGTACCCGAGCCGTACGACCAGCGGGTGCGGACGGCACTGGGTGACTATCAGCGGCTTGCGACCGGCGGCGACGAGACCGACGACGGCGAGGAACTGGGATCGGTCTACACACCTGAGGGCGACTCGCTCACCGGACAGATCAACCCCGATTTCAACGGCTACGTCCCATCGAGCGAGGAACCCGACGAAGGCTACCTGTTCACCAACTGGGAACACCGTCCGGGAGCGATGACGCGAGTTCACCTGCAGCAGAACGGCCGTAACGGCACGTGGCGGGTTCTCGGCATGGAGAATCTCGACTTTTCCGCCGTGGAAGGAACCTGGGTCAACTGCTTCGGGACCGTCTCTCCGTGGGGCACCCCGCTGACCTCCGAGGAGAACTACTCCATTCCGGATACGCCGGTGTGGAACAACCCTGACTGGCAATACAAAGGCGGTGTCGAGCGGCTTGCACGGCACCTCGGCCACGAACGAAACGATGACGGCATCTTTGCCGATAAGTTCCCGAACCCGTACCGCTACGGGTACATCGTCGAACTGAAAGAGCCGGAAAGCGAGGAGCCGATACCCGAGAAGCGGTTCGCACTCGGTCGCTCGACGCACGAGAACGCGGTCGTCATGCCGGACGAGAAGACCGCCTACACCACCTCCGACGGGACCGCCCGTGGCTTCTACAAATTTGTCGCCGACGAGAAGGGTGACCTTTCCTCAGGAACGCTATACGCTGCGAAGGCCACTCAAAAGGGACCGCTCGGCGGCGATCCCGACAAGGTCAGCTTCGGCATCGAGTGGATCGAACTCGGGCACGCCAGCGACGAGGAAATCGAGAAGTGGATTGCCGAGTACGACGACATCACCCAGGCGGACTACGAGGACGGTGAGAACTCGTATATCTCCGAAGGGGAGATGGACGAGTGGGCCGCAGGGGACGCAGACGACGACCGCGTCGCCTTCCTCCAGTGTCGACAGGCCGCAATGCGGAAAGGCGCAACGACGGAATTCCGCAAGATGGAGGGGATCAACATCCGGCGCGGTGCCGAAGCGGGCGAGGACTACATGTACGTCGCCATGTCGAACACCAACCGAACGATGGGCGACGACGAGGGCGACATCCAGCTTAACGGCGACGAATGGGGTGCCGTCTACCGAATGCCACTGGAGAGCGATTACGACATCAGCGAGATGGAGCCGATCGTCACCGGTGGGCCGGAGGCCAATATCTGTGGTGGCTGTCCCTACGACGCGAATCCGAACGCTAACGACAAGGCGTGCCAATCGTGCGCGTTCAACCCGACAAAGGACGACGAAGACCAAGGTCGTTTAAAGGGCACGATGAATCTGGCAAAATCGATGGCCATGAGTGGGCAAACCTCACTCGACGTGGAGAACACGATTGCCGAACCTGACAACATCGTTGTCATGGACGACGGACGGGTCGTCATTGGCGAGGATACGGGTAATCGTGGTCACGAGAACAACATGATTTGGGTGTTCGATCCAGGTTCTGCTTGATTTTCATCCGCCCTGATCCTCAGTAACCTGCATTTTTCACCCGATCTGGGGTCATGAAGAGAGCGCTGCCGCTCGCGATATGCGCTCTCGTCTGGATTGCACTTACCACGGAGAATAGCCCTGGAGCATATACTCTAGTGAACTACCCTACCCTACTCGCTCACGGCTGATGTCGTTCGCTCCTCGAGGGTAGGGCTTCCTGTTTCCACGACGTGCTTTGCAGATACGGGCGTATCCACAGGGAGCGCAGTCTCCACAGGCGTTGACGAGAGCAAAGCTCTCGTCCGCACATCAGAATCGCTTCGCGATTCTGAGGACGGTGATTCGGAGTGTCCCACTCCTATATCTTCGAGGCCGCCAGAAAGAATGTTCCACGCCGCGTTCGCGTCCCTGTCCGCCTCGAAACCGCACGCGGGACAGGAATGTCCACGGACCCACAATGGCTTCTCCGTCGAGACGCCGCAGGACGCACACTCCTTGGTCGTCCCTCTCGGGTTGACCGCCACGAAATGCGTCCTCTCTCGCTTGCACTTGTATTCGAGCAACGAGAGGAACGTTCGCCACGCGGCAGACGCGGTGTTGCGGCTGTTCGACGGCGATTCCATCATCTCCTTCACGTTCAGNTCTTCGACCGCCACGAGNTCGTACTCCCGNGCGTAGTACGCCGAGAGTTTGTGCAAGAAGTCGCGGCGNTTCCGCCGNAGATCAGCGTGATACTNCGCGACGCGCCGTCGTTGCTTCTCGTAATTGTTCGACCCGTGTTGCTTGCGTGAGAGCTTCCGTTGCTCGCGCTCCAAGCGGTCACGCTCGACGGAGAGATCGAGCGACCCCACGGCGGTTCCATCCGTGTCGTGGGCATACTTGAGAATCCCCTCGTCGATTCCGACGCACGTCTCGGGATTCTCGGGGGTTTCGGGCGGTTCACGGTCTATTTGCACGCCGAACGTGGCGAACCACTCGCCCGTCGGTTCCTTCTTGACTGTGACCTGTTTGAGTGTAGTGTCGTCGGGGAGGGCGCGGTGGAGCCGAATTGGGATGTCCGCGAGTTTCGAGAGCGACAGGACAGTCTGACCGCCCTTCTTGTCGAGCTTGAAGCCAGACTGACTGTACGTGAAACTGCGAAACTTTCGTGGCGGCTTCCACTTGAGCTGACCGACGCCGTAGCCGTTCTCCTTGAGTTTGGAGAGTCCGTTGAGGTTGTCGAACAGACGCTCTACGACGGTTTGGATAAGATCGGTATCTTCAGGACGACCTGTATACAGCACGACCGCGAATCTGTTTTTAAATATTCTCGTCGAGCCGACGGAACGATCGGTTCGCGAGCCACACCGACCCGACGCCGATCGCGAGTGTTGCGCCCGCTAGCAGGAGACCGGGCTCGTACAGGAGCGGCGGGTGGTAGCCGGCGCCGTAATCGAGGGCGACGTTGCCGACGGCGAGCGCCAGCGCCAGCCCCAGCGCGCCGCGGGTGGTCCGACCGAACGCCGGGAACAGCAGCGCGAGTCCGACGAAACAGAGGTGCGTGCCGAGCACGCCCCAGTAGTAGATCCACGCGTCGGGGGCCGCGACGTACTCGCCGAACGCGAGGTTCAGCGAGATCAGCGGCCAGAGCCCGAACTGGACCAGCCAGACGAACGCGACGGTCTGGAGGTACGCGAGTCCGCGTGAGGTCGGGGCGTCGGTCACGCTATCGCCGCGGCGGACCGTCGGAACGAGACTTAAAAGGGCTATCCCGCCGAGCGCGACCGCGACGGCCGAGTCCGCGTACAGCGGCCACAGCGCGACCGGCACCTCGCCGGCGGTCGGCGCGTAGTACCNGATCCCGACTGCGAGCATGAACGCGGTGAATCCGAGCACGACGGCGAGGCTCCGTGGAGTGCCGAGCAGTTCCTCGGCGATCGCGTCGCGGACGCGCCGCCTGACGGCCGCGCGCCGGAGCCGACCGAGCGACCGGAGCCAGTCGGAGGTATCGGAGCGTGTCACACCGTCCGGTTCGACCGCGACGACCTAAAGGCCCCCTCTCCGCTCGATCGAGTCATTTCCGTTGCAGTTCCAAGTTCTGCGCCGTCGGGAGGTTCCAGCCGTACGTCACCGCGGCCAGCCGAGTCCCCACCGTTACGACCGCGCACGCCGCGGCGGCGGTCCCGGCAGTCGCACCCAACGTTCCCACTACCCAGTACGCGCTCCCGCCGAGGACCGCACAGCTCGCGTAGAAGTCCTCGAAGAGGATGAAGGGAGCCCGATCGAGGAGGATGTCCGCGAACGCCCCGCCGCCGACGGCGTTGATCGTCGCGATCGCCACGACGCCGAACGCCGACACACCGACCTCGGTCGCGACGATCGCGCCGGCCGTCGCGAAGGCCGCGAGCCCGATGGCGTCCGAGACGAGGGTGACCGGATGCGTCTCCGGCGACGACAGCACGACGTTCAGCCCGATCGCCAAGCCGACGCCGACGAGCCCCAGACAGATCTCGATCGGGGATTGCAGCGCGAGCGGAACCCGCGCCACGAGAAGATCGCGGGTCGCCCCGCCGGCGAACGCCATCGCCAGCCCGACGATGACGATCCCGAACAGGTCGAACTCCTCGCGGATCGCCTTCGACGACCCGACGAGCGCGAACGCGACCAGCCCGACCGTGTTCATCACGGCGAATGGGTCGCCGAACAACACCGCGACGAGACTTCGACTCACTGTCTCCCGCTACGAGCGCGAGTATGTTGAGTGTGCCGTAGTTCCCGTGGGACACATCGAAAGCCATGTGCGCTCAGTCGCCGAATCCGACGTGATGTCGTGGATTATCCTCTTCGTCGCCGGCCTGTTTGAGATCGCGTGGGCGATCGGCCTCGAGTACTCTGACGGTTTTTCGGAGCCGATCCCGACGGCAGGCACCGTCGTCGCGCTCGTCATCAGCATGGCGTTGCTCGGGAAGGCGGTACAGGACCTCCCTATCGGGACCGCCTACGCCGTGTGGACCGGGATCGGCGCCGTCGGGACCGCGTCGCTCGGAATCGTCCTGTTCGACGAGCCGGCGACGGGCGCTCGCCTCCTCTTTATCTCCGTGATCGTCTTCGGAATCGTCGGGCTCCACCTCGTCTCCGGCGGCCACTGAACTCTCGGCGATCAACCGTCGACTGGCCGCACTGATGTCGCTCCGCCTGCTCCCGACTTATATATAACCGACTGACATTTAGTGAACCGCTTAAATCGTTGCAAAAACGCATTACAGGCCTTGATAACCCGATTATCAGTTGCGGTGTTTTGCAGGACACCTTTTTCAACGGGCGAATCGTGGACGCACTTATGACAACCGAGGACGCCGAGCGCTCGCCCGTCTCGTCCGACGAGACGGCGGGATCGCCGGCGTCCGATCACCGGGCGTCCGGTCCGCCGCCGTCCGATCCCTCGGTCTCGGATCGCCCGGTATCAGTGGGACGGTACTCGTGGCGGTCGTTCCTCCGGGACCGCGGCCGCGACGACGCCGCGACCGAGCTGTACGCCGACATCAGCGAGGAGCCGGTCGTCCCCGCGACCGCCGTCGACGCTCACTTCGAAGACAGCGTCGATCGGGTGATCCGCGCCGCCGGCGTCGACGAGACGTATACGGCCGACGGCGACACCGCAGTCTCGGGACACGGGACGCCCGAAGCAGGCACCGTCGTGATCGGGACCGACCACGTCGTCCTCAGCGGTGCGGCCGTCGTTCCGGCTGGGACCTCGACCGCGGCAGTGGCTCCCGACCCTGTAGAATCCGTCGACGAGACCGTAGAAGGGGACGAAGATGACGTCGAGACCGATCGCGGCGAAGAAGACGGCGAAGCAGACGACGGCGAAGGAGACGATGAGGACGGAAGCGATGAGGACGGAAGCGATGAGACCGCCGAAGCGGCCGACGAATCGGCCGAAAGCGACCGTGCGGACTCGGACGACCCGGACGCTCGCCCCGGCATCTCGATCGACGGCGCGGGCGTCTCCGGGGTCGTGGTCGTCCCGGCCGAGGACGTGGAGCCGGTTCCCCGCCGCACACCGACTGACGAGGAGTGGTCGCGGGTTGACATCGATCCGAGCGAGTTCCTCGGGTTCGATCCGTCGGAGACGGGCTACCGCGTCGGGGCGGCTGCGGCGGTTGGAGACGTTCTCTGGGACCTGTGTTCGGCTCGATACAACCTCTACGAAGTGCCGGTGCTCAAGGGGTACTACACGTGGGACGACTACCGCGACGAGTACTTCCTCGACGAGGAGGGGAACCCGCCGACCGAGGAGAACGAGGAAGGGGAAGAAGAGCCGCTGGAGTTCACCCACGACGACAAGGTCGAGGCGCTGGGGTTCGACCCCGACCGGACCGAGGAACTACTGGGGGCGGGCGGGGGCGCCGCGGCCGACCTCGCGGAACTGGTCGACGAGCGCACGGTCGACGTGAATCCGGAGATCGACGAGGACGCGTTCTTCTCGACGGAGGAGGGGCACACCACCCTCGCGAACCGATACGACCTGGAGAAGGCGGTGCCGATGCCGAAAAAAAACTCAACTTCCGGGAGATCGAGCGGTACTGGGTGAACAAACCGTACGCGTTCGTGATCGTGTTCCGGTCGACGAAGGAGAACGAGGTGAAGTACTACGCGATTCAGCCGCACCGGACGGAGATCGAGACCGACCTCGTCGAGTTCCTCACGTGGGAAGCTCCGGACCTCGATCAAGTACGCCGACGAGTCGATCGCGGGCGGTGACGAGGAGTTCCGCGAGGGCGTGATCGTCGACGAGACGCTGACGCTGCTCGACCGATACGACCTCTACGAGCGCACGGACGACGACCGTGGGGTCGTCGACGACCTCGTGGACGACCTCGTCGACCGCTTCGGTTTCGACCTCACGGAGGGTATCGCCGGCCGGATCAGCGAATCGCTCGGGTACGAGCCGCCGACGGAGCCGGAGTCAGAATCGGCACCGGCGAAGATACTCGCTCGGCCCGAGCCCGCGGTGCTCGCAGAGGACTCGGAGACGCTCTCGAAGCATCAGGTCGAGAAACTGCTGTACTTCCTCAAGCGCGACTTCATCGGCTACGAGCGGATCGACCCGATCAAGTACGACATCAACGTCGAGGATATCTCCTGTGACGGGTACAACTCCCCGGTCTTCGTCTACCACTCCGACTACGAGCAGATCATCACCAACGTCTACCACGGGACCGACGAGCTCGACGACTTCGTCGTGAAGCTCGCGCAGCGCTCCGGAAAGGGGATCTCGAAGCGGCGCCCGCAGGTGGACGCCACCCTCCCGGACGGCTCCCGTGCCCAGCTTACGCTCGGTCGCGAGGTCTCGGACCACGGGACCAACTACACCATCCGGCAGTTCAACGAAATTCCCTTCACGCCGATCGACCTGATCAACTGGAAGACGTTCTCGCTCGACGAGATGGCCTTCCTGTGGCTCTCCATCGAGAACCACAAGAGCCTGATCTTCGCGGGCGGCACCGCCTCCGGGAAGACGACGAGCCTGAACGCGGTCTCGCTGTTCATCCCTTCGAACGCCAAGATCGTCTCGATCGAGGACACCCGCGAGGTCGAGCTTCCCCAGCGCAACTGGATCGCCTCCGTCACTCGCCCCTCCTTCTCCGACGACGACAAGGGCGACATCGACGAGTTCGACCTGCTGGAGGCCGCGCTCCGTCAGCGTCCCGACTACATCGTGATGGGCGAGATCCGCGGCGAGGAGGGCCGCACGGCCTTCCAGGTGATGTCGACCGGCCACACCACCTACACGACGTTCCACGCCGACACCGTCGGCGAGGTGCTCAAGCGATTCACCACGGAGCCGATCAACGTCTCGAAAACGATGTTCACTGCCCTCGATCTGGTCTCCGTCCAGACGTCGACCCGGGTACAGGGAAAGAAGGTACGCCGGAACAAGTCGCTGACCGAGATCAATCACTACGACGCCGAGAACGACGAGATCAACGTCCAAGACGTGTTCCAGTGGCAGGCCGAGACCGACGAGTTCCTCCAGATGGGCGACTCGAACACCTTGGAAGACATCATGTTCGATCGCGGGTGGAGCCGCAAGACGCTCGACGAGGAGCTCCGGAAGCGCCGCGTCGTGTTAGCGTACCTCATCGATCGCGGGCTCAACAGCTACGCGCAGGTGGCCGCGACGTTCCAGGCGTTCATCAACGACCCGGAGACGGTGCTCGCGCTGATGGCGAACGAGGAACTGGAGCGGTCACTGGAGGACCTCCGCGAGATGGAGTCGGTGCTGATCAACGTCGACCGCGACAAAGAGGAGATGGTCCCGCGACCCGATCCCGACGAGGCGGGCCGCGAGGAGGTCGAGCGGATCTTAGCGGAGGCCGAGGACTTGTTCGCGGAGTACCGCGGCCGGATGCCCGACTCCGTCGCTGACGCCCTCCTCGACGTCGCGCCGGCCCGTAACGTGGAGGCGCAACCCGTCGCCGACCGGGAGGCGCTCGCGCAGGCGGCCGACGAGGCCGCGGCGCTCGACGGGGAGTCGAGCGCGACGAACGAAACCGACGAAACTGACGAGACTGAGGAGGGGCGCATCGTCGCCGACGCAACGCCGCCGATCGAGGGATTCGAAGCCGGAGTGACGGCGGAAGGGAGCTTCGCCGACGGGAGCGACGCCCGGGACGGTGATCGCACCGGCGACACCAGCGACGGCGAAAACGCGGACGACACGGACGACCCAGACGGTGGGATCGACTTCGACGAGCCGTTTGACGAGGGGATCGACGTACTCGACTCGAGACCGGATTCCGGCCCGGTTCCGGGACCGAACCCGAATCCGGCGCCAGATCCGAACCCGGAACAGGCCGATTCCGGTGTCAGAGCGGACGCCGACGGCGGGGTGACCGAAGTCGAGGTCGGGGTCGAAGATGCCAAAATCGACGACGAGGATGCGGGCGACGCCGCCACCCGGAAAGAGAGTGGAGACACCGAGAGCGACGATGAGGGTGAAGGCGACACCGCCACGGAGGGCGAGGATGAGGATGACGACGGGAACAACGCCGACAACATCGACGACTGGGGGTTCGGCTCCGTCGAGTCCCGGGAGGAGCGGTAGATCTATGGTCCCAACGGGGTGGATCGCGTGAGCCTCGACACGGGCGTCGGCGACGGCTCCGTCGACGGGAACCTCCTCGCGGAGCTGTTCTACCCAGTTTTCGAGCTGCTCTTTGACCCGGACGGCGACTTCGTCGGCGACATCGAGCGCAAGCTCGCCGAGGCGCGCATGCCGGACCAAGTGGAGATGTACGTCTCTAGAGCGCTGGGCGTCGGCCTGCTCGTCGGCGGGACCCTCTGGGCGCTCGGAACGCTGACCGGCTACGGCGCGTTCTCGCTCGGGCTGATCGACCCCGAGACGCTCTCGCTCGGCATGCCCGCGCCGACGCCGGCGATCAAAGCGTTCCTGCGGTCGCTCGTCGTGCCCACCGCGGTTCTCGTCAGCGGGCTCGTGTTCGGGTCGATCGGGTTCGCGATCGGTTTCGGCGGCGTGGTCGCGATCCCCTACTCGCGGGCGTCGGCACGGGAACGCGAGATAAATCTTCTCCTGGCCGACTCGGTGTCGTTCATGTACGCGCTGTCGGTCGGGGGGCTCAATCAGCTGGAGATCCTGCGCGCGATGGCGACGGCGGAGGACACCTACGGCGAGGTGTCTCAGGAGTTTCAGAGCATCGTCAACGAGACGGAGTACTTCGGGACCGACTACCGGAACGCGATCCGACAGCAGTCGATGGAGACCCCCTCCGACGAGCTCTCGCAGTTCCTCGCGGACATGCTCTCTATCGTCAACTCCGGTGGCAATATGGAGAGCTTCCTGAAGGACAAAAAGGAAAAGCACCTTCGCACGTCGAAACAGGAGCGCGAGATGACCTTAGAGACGCTGGAGCTGTTCGGCGAGATGTACATGACGCTGTCGCTGTTCCCCCTCCTTCTCATCATCATCCTCGTCATCATGGGGATGATGGGCGAGTCGGACGACTTCCTGCTGTACGCGACCGTCTACGCCCTGATCCCGCTGACTGGGGTCGGTTTCCTTGTGCTCGTCTCTACCGTTAAGCAGGACGAGCCGGGCGACGGCTACCTCCGCCCCGACGGCGGCAGCGATCGGCTCCGGGCAGACGAGCAAAGAGGGGCTGCTCCACTTCGGGCTGATCGAGGCGTTCGTCGGTCAGTTCGGCGTCTTCGACCGGATCCGCAACCGCGAGGGGACGTACAAGACCAAACAGATAGTCTCCGCGCCGCACCTGTTCCTCCGGGACAACCCGCTGTACACGCTCGCGCTGACTGTGCCGGCCGCGCTCGTCATCGTCGGCGTCACAGTCATCTCCGGGAACGCACCGACGACCTTCGACGGCTGGGTGAACCGTCCGGTGTGGGCGACGTTCGTCTGGGTGTACGTCCCCGCGTACCTCGTGCTGGCGCCGCTCGCGGTGTTCCACGAGTGGAGCCAGCGGTCCAAGCGGGCGATCACGGGGAAGCTCTCGGAGAGCCTCCGGAAGCTGTCGTCCGCAAACGACACCGGGCAGACGCTGCTCGAATCGGTGGAAACGGTGTCGGAGACCTCCACAGGAAAACTCGCCGAGGAGTTCGAGGTGGTCCACGCGAAGGTGAACTACGGGATGAGCCTGCGGGACGCCTTGGTGGAGTTCAACAACAAGTATGCGGTCCCCCGGCTTGCCCGGACGGTGAAGCTCATCTCGGAGGCACAGGAGGCGTCGTCAGAGATCACGGACGTGTTGACCACGGCGGCGCAGGCCTCCGAGAACCAGGACGACATCGAGCGCAATCGGATCTCCCAGACCCGAATGCAGGTGGCGATCATCGTGATGACGTACGTCACCCTGCTGGGCGTGATGGCGATTCTCCAGACCCAGTTCATCGACGTGATGGGCGATCTCTCCTCGCAGGCGGACGGCGGCGGGGCGTCCGGAGGTGGCGGCGCCGGCTTCGGAGGTGGTGGCGGCGTCGACCCCGATGTCCTCTCGATGCTGTTCTTCCACGCCGTGACGCTGCAGGCGGTCCTCTCCGGGTTTATCAGCGGCTACATCCGGAACGCCGACATCGTCTCCGGCGTCAAGTTCGCCGTGGTCCTGATGACGCTCGCACTGGGGGTGTGGATATATGTGGGATAACGGCAACCGCGCGCAGACCCCGATCGACTTCACAGTCGGCGCTGGCGTGTTCCTGCTGACGCTCGCGTTCGTGATCGCCTTCGTCCCGACGCTTTTCGATCCCTTCTCGGCGGCGGCGACCGCCTCGCCGGTGGTGAGCGATCGCGTCGCTGCCGGCGTCGCCGGCGACCTGCTCGCGGCGTCGCCGGCGGAACCGGGCGTGCTGTCGCCAGCCTGTACGGTCGCCTTTCTCAGCGCGAACGCGACGCTCGGAAGCGAGGCTGACTGTCACCCCGCCATCGCTGAGAGCCCGGCGGCCCACTTCGGGATCGACGGCGACGTGCAGGTGGTGATCCACGCCCCCGACGAGCGGAACCCGAGCACGAACGCGTCGACCCTCTCGATCGCGACGCGTCACGGGCGGTTCGAGGTCGAGCCCGACCGAACCACCGCCGATCCGAGCGACGCGGCCGGCAAAGATGTCACCGTCTCACAGCGACTCGTCTCGATCGGCGGGACGCAGTACCGACTGACGGTGCGGGTGTGGTGATTATGAGGACGACAGACGACCGGGCACAGGCGCACACGCTAGAGGCGTTCGCGGCGGCGATCCTACTCGTTGCGGCGCTCACGTTCGCCTTGCAGGCGACTGCGGTGACGCCCTTGTCGGCCAGCACGTCGAACCAGCACATCGAGAATCAACAGCGGGCGGTCGCGACCGACCTGTTGGCAACGAGCGCCGAGAACGGTGACCTAGAGGCCGCGATACTCCACTGGAATCCGGAGAACGAGACGTTCGCGTCGAGTCCGCCGGAGGTCGACGGCGAAGGCTATCCCCGGGCCGCAGGTCCGAACGGATTCGTCGCCCCGCTCGGCGGGTTCGGCGAGGCACTAAACCGGACACTTGTCGACCGACAGATCGCCGTCAACGTGGATCTCCGCCACTACAACACCACAGACCGAACGGAACGGAACACGACATCACTGATCGATATGGGCTCACCGAGCAACAACGCGGTGAGCGCAACCCGAACGATCGTGCTCACTGACGACATGAACCTGACCACCCCGGGGTACGAGGAGTCGACGCTTCGGGGGCTGGCCGGCGGAACCGATACGGGGGCGTTCTACGCGACCGAGACCGGGTCGGGTCCGCTGTTCGCTTACGTGGAGGTGCGCATCGTCGTATGGCGGATGTGAGCATCGGCCCGCCGGACGGCGACCGCCTCTTCGGTGGGGAAGACACCAGCAATGCCGACCGCGCACAACTCCTGCTCGTCGCGGGGCTGGTGATGGCGGTCTCGCTCGTGACGCTGGTGGTGCTTTTGAACGCGACCATCTACAGCGAGAACGTCGCGACTCGGGGGATCGAGTCCGCCGACGGCGAGGCACTGGAGGTGAGGGCGACCGCGGTCGACGGGACCGGCGAACTGCTCGATGCGACCAACCGCGCGGGACCGACCGACCACGCTGACGCCGCCGAGACGGTCCGAAATGGCGTCAAAGATCTCGACAGGGAGGCCTCCCGATCGTACGCGGAACGTGGCGGCGTGGCGCGGATCGAGCTGTTGGAGATTCGGAACGGAAGCCGAATCACCACCGACATGGCTGCGGTCGACCCGAACGCGTCGACCCTCGCAGCCGATGTCGACCGAACCCGCGGCTTCGTCCTCGATGTCGACCCCGGATCGCTCGTCGAGACGAACGCATCCGGCGCCGTCGACAACGCGTTCCACGTCGAACTCAACGACTCGACCGGCGGAACCCATCAGGTGTACGTGTACAACGGCACCGACGGAAACGTCACCGTCGCGGTCGGCGACAACAGCGGCGAGCCGACAGTCTGGTGCGAGACGCCGCCCGACGGACGCGACCGCGTCGCCGTCGACCTGACCGGCGAACGGCTCGGAGGCCGGTCCTGTCCGGGGATCTGGCCGACAGCTCTCGTTGCACCAGACGACGCCTACGACATCACCCTCATGAGCGCGAACGCTGCCGCCGGCGAGGCGGCTGCGACCGTGCGCGCCGTCTCAGGGGACACTGTCACCACCAACCTCACGGGGGGGCGACAACCGGCAGTGTACGAGGCGACGATCGGCCTCCGCTACCGGACCGCGGAGCTTCGGTTCGAGACCGACGTTCGGGTCGTCCNGNGTGAGCCNANTGCGTGAGCGCCGGTGGATCGGGAAGAAAACGCCTCCTGAGCGACGAGCGCGGCGTGAGCGTCACCGTCGGCTACGTCCTGACGCTCGCGATCGGGGCGGTGTTGCTCTCAGGGGTCGTCATCGGCGTCGGCGGCGTCGTCGATTCGCAGACGGACCGGGCCGTTCGAGGAGACCTCTCTGTCCTCGGGCAGACCACGGCCGCGAACGTCGAGAGCGCCGACCGGCTTGCCCGCGCGGCGGAGGCCGATCGGTCGAACGCGGCCGGCGCGACGAACGCCTCCGTCTCGGTCGCCGTCGATCTCCCGACCCGAGTCGCGGGGATTCCCTACCGGATCACGGTCGATAACGACGCCGTGACGCTGCGGACGAACCACCCGGAGGCGACGCTGGAAATCCCTCACGCGGCACGACTGAACGTCACGCCGGCGAGCGTTCGCGGCGGGCCGATCCGGATCGAGTACGACCACGGCGCCGGGGGCACCGGAAATCTGACGGTGGTCGAACGATGACCGACCGGAGACGACCGACTGTTTCGATCGGCGACGGCGGACTCTCCGCGTTCGCGGGCGATGAGCGGGGCGTGAGCAACGTCGTCGGTTACGTGCTGGTGTTCTCGCTCGTCACGATGACGATCGGAACGGTGTTCGCGGTCGGTATCACGGGTCTCGAGGACAGACAAGAAGCTGAACGCGTCGCGAACGTCGAGCGTGCCTTCGACGTGTTCGACGACAACCTCCGGGATGTCCAGCGGTATGGCGACCCGAGCCGTTCGACGGAGATCCGGCTCAGTGGCGGGACCCTGTCGGTCGCGGAGACGACCACTGTGGAGCTACGAAACGCGTCTGACGGGGTGGTCAGAGGGTTCGAGTTCCGCTCCCTGACGTACGCGAACGGGGACACGACCATCGCGTACGAGGGCGGGGCGTGGTTCCGAAGCGACGGCGGCGGGGCGGCGATGCGCTCGGAGCCGCGGTTCGTCGCGGCCGACGGCCGAACGACACTCCCGATCGTCCGGCTCTACCCGCTCGGTCCGGACACCATCGAGCGGGACGGGACTGTGCAGGTCGCGGTGGACCGAACCTCCCGGCCGGAGCTCGTTCAGGTCGCCGACGCTGACGCCGACGACGGCCCCTTCGACCTCCGAATCGAGTCGGCGTACGCGACCGCGTGGCGCCGGTACTTCGAGCAGACGCACGGGTTCTCGGTGAACGAGTCCGCGACAGACACGGCTAACGGCACGGTCGTCGCGGATCTCGATCACAGCGACGAGGTGTTCATCCCCGACGGCGCCGTCAACATCCGGCTCCAGCGCTGATCGGAACGCCGTCGCATTTTCCGAACGCATCACCTAAGCCTGCAGCGCCGCACCGTCCGGGTATGACCGAGGAGCTGTACCTCGCGGACGACACGGTGACGACCTTCGAGGCGACCGTCGAGCGCGTGCTCGACGACCGGGTCGTCCTCGACCAGACCCATTTCTACCCCACGGGCGGGGGACAGCCCCACGACACGGGGACGCTCCGGGTCGCGGATGCGGAGATGGCCGACGGTGACGGTGTCGCTGACGGCGACGACGCTGATCGACGCTGGCGGGTCGTCGACGTCGAGAAGAAGGACACCGTGTATCACACCCTCGAACCGGCAGGAGACGGAGCTTCTGGGGCCGGCGACGACTCGGCGACCGATACCGTCGCACCCCTCGAACCCGGGACAGTCGTCGTGGGCGAGATCGACGCGGCGCGGCGCCGGGCCCACTCTCGGTACCACACCGCACAGCACTTGCTCTCGGCGCTGCTTTTGGCGGAGTTCGACGCGTCGACGACGGGCAATCAGCTCTACGACGACCACGCGCACCTCGACGCGGCGTACGAGCGCTTCGACGACGGCGACCTCGTGCAGATCGAAACCCGGCTCAACGAGCTCGTGGCTGACGAGCGCCCGGTGACGAGCTACACGATGAATCGCGAAGAGGCGGAGGCGACACTCGACACCGACCGCACCCGAATCGACCTGCTCCCCGACTCGATCTCGGAACTCCGGATCGTCGAGATTGGCGCGGCGAGAGGAACGGATGGCAACGATGGCGATGATGGGGACGATGGTAACAAGGAACCGTACGACCGCACCGCCTGCGCCGGGACGCACGTCGCGAACACTGCCGAGATCGGCCCGATCGTCGTCACCGGTCGGGAGACGAAAGGAAGCGACGAGGATCGCGTCCGGTTCGCGCTCGCCGAACACGTCGACGGCAAGGAGTGAGCGCAGTCGCGCGAAGCTGTCGCCCCTCGGCCCGCGATCCCGCTGTTTATATACGATCCGCGGTTGGTTCCGCCATGAAGTTCTGCGACGAGTGCGGATCGATGATGAAGTCCGGCGAGGGCGAGGACCACTGGGTGTGTAGCTCTGAGGATTGTGGTAACGAGCTCGGCCGCGACAACGGCGACGACGAGTGGACCACCGAATCGCAGGTCGAGTCGGAGGTCATCGACGTGAGCGACGCGGAGGACAAAGGACTCCCGAAGACGACAGCCCACTGCCCGGAGTGCGGGAACGACCGCGCGTACTGGTACATGCAGCAGATCCGGTCGGCCGACGAGTCCGAGACCCGATTCTTCGTCTGTACCGAATGCGAGCACAAGTGGCGCGAAGACGACCACTGAGCGCGCTCGGAGCCGCCACAATCCGCTGATCGTCGTTTCCTTTTACGTACCTCGACGGAGAATCGTCGTCCATGGACCCGCCCGTCGTCCCCCGCGCGCGCCTCGACGGCTAGGCAGTGTATCGACGAGACGACGGAACGAGCGTTCACCGCCGGCTTTGTCTCGGTCGACGCGAGTACCGTCCGGTACGAGCGCGACGCCACGGAGCCCCCGCGTCCGTTCTGCTTCGCGAGTCGCCTGCGGATCCGCCCGGCGACCGCGCCGAACCCGGCCCTCACCGCGCTCGTCGAGCGCCGAGCGCGCTCGGGGTTCCGCGACCGCCTCGCAGAGCGCGACATCGAGGACATCGAACACCGCGGCGACCGAGAGATCGCGGTCGACGATCCGAAGGCGTCGCGCGCGACGCTCTCGACGTTCCGCGGCGTCACAGGCGTCGGCTCCGGGGACAGACGTGTACCGGTCGAGGCGCTACTCGCGGTCTGGACGGCCGGCGAGTATCTACTCGGCGGGGGCGCGTACCCCCTCGACGAGGCGTCGTACCCGCCCGGAGAGAGCCCGAGCGACGCGCGTCGAGAACTGTTGGGGATCGTTCGCGGGATGGAGTCACCCGACGACCGCAGCGAAGCGGAGTTATAAACGACTGCGTCCGGCTAACACGGAACCGCGCCCGCGCCCGAGTCGATCGGCGACCCCTCGTCGCGATACTCGGAGTCGCCGATCGATCCGTCGAACATCGGGAGCCGAAGTTCGTAGGCGTACAGCACGTCAAACGCCGCGAACGGGTCGACACCGTTCGCGATGGCCTCCCGCGCGGTCAGCCTGACGCCGGCGCCGAGCGTCACGATCGGCTCGCCGTCAAGCGTTCCCGCCGCCTCCAGTCCGAACTCGTTGCCGGCGGTCGGATCGGTCAACACGGAGAGGTGGACGAGCGCCTCGATCGCTGCCCCGCCGTCACCGATCGAGATCGGATACCCCTCGCCAGCGAAACAGCGGGTCGGGGGATCGACCCGGTCGTCGGTGGCGTCGGATCCGTCGCCCAGAGCGCCGTCCGCCGCTGCGCTGCTGCCGCTCGGTGTTGCCGCCGCGCCGCCGACGAACGCCCCGCTCACGACGGTCGCCGAGACGAGCAGGAGCGCGACAGAAAGCGTGGTGAGGGCGACGAGCCCGGTCCGAGAGCGACACGTCATCGACGGGGGGTACGCCCGGACGGGTAAAAACGGCGCGGGGTCGGTTATCCGAACTGATACTCAAAATGAGGGGACGGACCGGTGCGCTGCTCCCGTCGTTACGCCTCGTCGAGGAGCCCGTCGACGAGCAGCTCCGCGGAGGCGACGTTCGTCGCGAGCGGGACGTCTTTCACGTCGCAGACCCGCAGGAGCGCGGAGATATCGGGCTCGTGAGCCTGTGCGGTGAGCGGATCGCGGAGGAAGACGACGCCGTCGATCGCTCCGTCGGCGATCTTCGCGCCGATCTGCAGGTCGCCGCCGAGCGGTCCGGAGGCCTCGTCGGTTCACCGCCAGTCCCGTCTCGTCGGCGATGCGTTTCCCCGTCGTTCCGGTGGTGACGAGTTCGCACTCGCTGAGCGCGTCGGCATGGGCGGTGACGAACTCGACCATCTCGTCTTTCAGCTCGTCGTGGGCGATGAGCGCGATGTGCATGAGCGGAGCGTTGCCACGGCGGCGCTTAAAAAACTCCCCTCGGCGCAACGCGCCGGGCGGTCGGGTGGGGTCCCGTCCAGCAGTCGCGCCGGGCGAAACTTCACTTGAACCGGAACGTCTCCAGATTCTTCGGCGCGAACGTCCGCATGTTGTAGTCGTGGTACAGCGCCGACGAGAGGTCTTGGACGGAACTCTCGTCGCCGTGGACGCAGAGCACCTTCTCGGGGCGCGGGTTCATCGTCTTCACGAAGTTCTCTAACCCCTGCCGGTCGGCGTGGCCGGAGAAGCCGTCGACGACCTCGGTCCCCATCTGCAGGGTGAGCGTGTCGCCGCGGCCGCCGCCGCCCCAGCCGTCGACCGGAATCTCGTCCCAGCCGTTCTGGATCCGGCGACCGAGCGTCCCCTGGGCCTGGTATCCGACGAACACGAGGTTCGAGTCCGGGTCCGGGCCGATGTGGCGGAGCCACGACATGATCGGTCCGCCCTCGATCATCCCGGAGGTGGAGATGATGATGCACTCGTCGCCGTCGGCGACGTCCTGTCGCTCGTCCTCGCCGGCGTCGATGTGGTTGAACTGGTCGGCCAGGAACGGATTTTCGTCGTCGTGGAAGATCCGGTCGCGGAGGTCGTCTCGGAGGTACTCGGGGTAGGTGGTGTGAATCGCGGTCGCCTCCCAGATCATCCCGTCGAGGTGGACCGGCATCTCCGGGATATCGCCGTTCCGCATCGCCTCCTCCAAGACGAGCATGATCTCCTGAGACCGCCCCACGGCGAACGCAGGGATGACGACCTTCCCGCCCTGGTCGTACGTCTCGTTGATGACCTCTTTGAGCGCCTCTTCGGAGTCGGCCTGATCGGTNTGGTAGTCGTTGCGGCCGCCGTAGGTGGACTCTAAGACGAGCGTTTCGACGCGCGGGAAGTCGTTGACGGCGCCGTTGAACAGGCGGGTGTCNTCGTAGTGAATGTCNCCGGAGAAGGCGACGTTGTAGAGGCCGTCGCCGATGTGGAAGTGGGTGACGGAGCTGCCGAGGATGTGGCCCGCGTTGTGGAAGGTGAGCTTCACGTCCGGCGCGATGTCGGTTACGTCGCCGTACTCCAGCGGGATCGTGTGTTTGATCGCCTCGCGGACCTGCGACGATTCGTAAGGAGGCGTGCGCCCCTCCTTGGCGGCGACGTCGAGGTAGTCGAGGGTGAGCAGACCCATGAGATCGCGGGTCGGCTCAGTCGTGTAGATCGGGCCGTCGTAGCCGTATTTAAACAAGAGGGGGACGAACGCCGAGTGGTCGAGGTGGGCGTGAGTGAGCACGACCGCGTCGAGGGTCGCGGCGCCGGCACCGAGCGCCTCGGGCACTTGGAGGTACGGCACCTCGCCCTCCGCGCCGGGCTTGTCGCCGCAGTCGATCAGGACGCGCGTCTCGGGCGTCGAGAGGATGAAGGCGGCGCGGCCGACCTCGCGACAGCAACCGAGCGTGGTGATCCGGACCCATTCGTCGTCGGACATCTCCTCGCGGTGGATCTGTCGGCCGACGCGTTCGAGAATGTCTCGGCGCTCCTCGCGTTCGTTCTTCAGGAAGCCGCGCACGTTCGAGACGGTGGAGGATTCGATCGGGGGCGTCCGAACGACCTCGGGGGTCCAGCCGACTTTCTGGGTGATCTCCCGGAGCGTCGAGCCGCGGCGACCGATCACCATGCCGGGCTTTTCGGCCTCGATGACGACCTCGCCGGTGTCCTCGTGGAAATCGAGGTCGGTCACGCCGGCCTCCTCCGGAATCACCGACCGGACCTCCTCCTCGGCACGCGCCGGCGGAGCGAGGGCGCTCGGGTCCGGGCGGATCGTGATCCGCTTCCGGAGCTTGGAGGCGAGCCGGCGGATCAGATCGCCGTCGCCGGCGAACTCCTTGGGGTCGCGGGTGTACACGACCAGCTCCGGCCCCTCGTATTTCACGTCGGTGACCGTAATGTCGTTCGGAATTTCCTGTTCGATCTCTGATTTCAGGGTATCGAGTTGCTTATCGACTTGACTCATATCTCACCGCGGGCCGTCGTGATTGTCGTCGCCGTCGAGTTGCATACCGACACACGACGCGACTCGGCGTCGAACGGTCAACCGTGACGGGGTAGGCATAGTGGTAGTACTGTCCGTAGGTGGTTCCGTGCGGGAACAGCCAGCGAAAACCCGCTTAGCTGATGATTAGCCCGGTCGTTATAAAACCCTTCGCAAATGGCAAACCCCCGGCCTGTGAACGGCGAGTACATGCATATCACGTCCGAGACGGTGCGAGACGAGCACGCGTGGGTCCGCGACCGCGAACCGGTCGTCGTCCCCACCATCAACGACACCCGCGAACGACTGGGCCGGATCTTCGAGACCGACGTGGACCCGATCACCCCCGAGGCGTACCGGCGCGAGGTCGATGCGGTGTTCGCGGACGGCGAGGTCGCGGTCAACGTCGCGGGCTGCGTCGCCCTGCTTCGCGACCTCGACGTCGCTGGCGACTACCCCGGATTTGTCGTCGACGAGGTTCTCGGCCGCGAGTTGGCGGCGACGATCGCTGGGGGGCGCCCCCTCTCGCTGCTCGCGCAGGCGACGTTCCATTTCGTCGACGTACACGTGAGCGAGGACGCGACAGCGGACGGCGCGGGAGCGGCCGGTGCCGATGACCTCGACGCCGCGCTCGCGGCGGGGTTCCAGACGCGGCTCCCCGGGTGGGACTGGCGGGAGGGAGAAAGCCCGTTCGCGGTGGCGTCACCGACTGACGAGTAGCGCCGGGTCGGCCGCCGCCGAGCAGCGGTCAGCTCGTGAACTTCCGGACGAAGTCGTATCCGGCATCGAGGATTGCGTCGGGGAGGAACCGTGCAAGCACGCCGATCCGGGCGGCGGTGCCGGGCTGGACGCGGGCAGGTGGCTGCGTTGCGCTCGCGGCGTTGACGATCGCGTCGGCGACGACTTCGGGCTCGATCGCGCCGGGACCGTCACCCCCGAGCAGCTGGGTATCCTCGAAAATCTCGTAGAACTCCTCGTAGGCGCCGGAGCGGTCGAGCCCGGCGTCGTCCGTCTCGGAGCCGTCGGCCGACCTCGATCCCTCAGTCGCCTCGTCGTCCGCGTCCCCGCCTCCCGCCTCCCGCTCGGCGCGCTTCGAGAAGTTCGTCCGCACGGGGCCGGGCTCGACGACGACCACGTCGATCCCGAACTCGGCGACCTCGTTGCGAAGCGCGTCCGACAGCGCCTCGATCGCGAACTTCGAGCCGCTGTAGACGCCGCCGCCCGGGAACGACACCCGCCCGGCGACCGACGAGACGTTGACGATCGTCCCGTCGCGCTCGCGACGCATCCCGGGCAGGACGGCCTTGATGAGTCGATGGGGACCGATACACGTTCACGTCGAACTGCTCGTGGACCTTCGCGGTCGGCACGTCCTCGACCGGGCCGAACTGGCCGTAGCCGGCGTTGTTGACCACGGCGTCGATCGCGCCCTCCTCGTCCAAGATGCGGTCGACGACGCGGTCCACGTCGCTCTGGTCCGTGACATCGAGCGTCGCCAGCTCGCAGCCGGCCTCGCCGAGCGTCTCGATGTCCGCAGGGTTCCGCGCGGTCGCGTACACGGTCCACCCCTCGTCAAGGAACGCGTGCGCCGCGGCGCGTCCGATACCCGAGGAACAGCCGGTGATGAGTACCGTCTTCTGCACGGGTCGTCGGTCGGTCCCCGGCGGCATAACTCTCCCGGCCGGCGGTGGAACAGTGGAACGACAAAAAGGCGAAACGTGCGTCCGCAGACCGCCCGCCGTCGCGTTACTCCTCGTCGCCGGCGTTCGCGTCGTCCGTCTCGCCGTCGGCGTCCGCGTCGTCTGCTTCGTCCTCGTCGCTCGCGAGCAGGTCGCGGTCGGCGAGGATCGACTCGATCTCGTCGGTTGGTCGCTCCTCGTACTCCTCGTCGTCGACCGTGATCGTGGCGACGCCAACGCCCTCGGGCGACAGCTCGCCGTCGTTGGACTGCGCGAGGGTGTCGAGCGCGAGCGCGACCGCCTCGTCGGTCGAGAGGCCCTCCTCGTACTCCTCCTCCAGATAGTCGCGGAGGTCGCTCCGGTCGGAGCCGATCGAGAGCGCCTGCCACTCGTAGGGCGTGCCGGACGGGTCGGTCTCGAACAGGCGCGGCTCGCCGTTCTCGATCCCGCCGACGATCAGCGCGACGCCGAAGGGGCGCGCGCCGCCGATCTGCGTGTACTGCTGGATGTGGTCGGTGATGTTCTTGGTGAGCGTCTCGATACCGATCGCCTCGCCGTAGCGCAGGCGGTTGATCTGCGCCTGTCGGCGGGCGAAGTCGATCAGCTGGCGGGCGTCGGCGACGTGGCCCGCGCTC
>Ga0065697_1000720_pt1 | contig 25349 bp, 24 predicted proteins | sample AntLakMe24m_08um_FD_59086 | JGI IMG/M metagenome (GOLD analysis project Ga0065697, IMG submission 59086) | Hypersaline microbial communities from Antarctic Deep Lake - 24m 0.8um v2 (version 3) | ecosystem: Environmental > Aquatic > Non-marine Saline and Alkaline > Hypersaline | place: Deep Lake... | reverse complement strand
GCGACCGTTGGCCGTGCGTCCGACGATTCCTCAATCTCGCGTTCGATCCGGTCCCCAGCGGTCATTACCGGTTCGTCAGGGGTGTGTGGGGTTATAGATTTCGGTCGACCTAAACTCTCGCGGGATCCGGTTCCCTGCCTTCCGGCGGCGGCGATGCGTGCGGGGAATCGGATCCCATTAGCCCGTGGCGGCCGTCAGCCGAGACGATGCCGGATTCGCTTTTCACGCCGTTCACGCTCCGCGACACCGAGTTCCGCAACCGCGTAATGTTGTCGCCGATGTGCCAGTACTCCGCGGACGACGGGTTCGCGAACGACTGGCACCGTGTCCATCTCGGCTCCCGCGCCGCCGGCGGGGCCGGGGTCGTGATGACCGAGGCGACCGCCGTCGAGCCGCGCGGCCGCATTACGCCGGACTGCCTGGGGATCTGGTCCGACGAGCACGCCGAAGCGATCGAACCGATCGTCGAGTTCGTCAAGTCGCAGGGTGCGACGCCCGGGATTCAGCTCGCCCACGCCGGTCGGAAGGCCTCGCACCAACCCCCGGCCGAGGGCGGCGACCCGATTCCTGCGGACCGCGAGCGGGGCTGGGAGACGGTTTCCGCGACCGACGCGCCGTACCCGGACCCCGACCCGAACTCGGACGCGGACGACGGCGAACTGGCGTCGACCCGCCGATTGGACGGTGAGGGTATCGACGACGTGATCGACGCGTTCACGGCCGCCGCGGAGCGCTCGCGTGACGTTGGCTTCGAGGTCGCGGAGGTCCACGCGGCCCACGGCTACCTGCTCCACCAGTTCCTCTCGCCGGTCACCAACGACCGCGACGACGCGTACGGCGGGAGCTTCGAGAACCGCACCCGCCTCCTCCGGGAGGTCGTTGAGGCCGTTCGCGAGGTCTGGCCCGACGATCAGCCCGTCTTCGTCCGCATCTCCGCGACCGACTGGCTCCCCGACCGCGACTCGTGGGACGTGGACGACTCCGTGCGGCTGGCCCCCCTCGCTCGCCGAGGCCGGCGCCGACCTGATCGACGTCTCCGGGGGCGGGAGTCCACCCGGATCAGCAGCTTCCGGGGGGCAGGGCCGGGCTATCAGGTGCCGTACGCCGAGGCGATTCGGGAGGGGACCGACGTGCCCGTCGCCGCAGTTGGCGGGATCACGGAGCCAACCCACGCCGACGCCCTCGTCCGAAACGAGCGGGCCGACCTCGTCGCGCTTGGCCGCGAGATGCTCCGACACCCGTACTGGCCGCTTGAGGCCGCCCACGAACTCGGCGCCGACGTTGCGTGGCCGGTGCAGTACCGGCGCGGTCAGTTCGACTGACACGGTGCCGGCGAAGGCGACGCGCTCGGATCAGGCCGGTTCGACTGCGACCGCCTCGCACGCTCCGGGAAGATTTATTTCGCTCCCGGGAGCCGACCGCGTATGGAGTACCGACCCTTCCCCGACGAACGCAGCGATGAGTTCGACGCGTTCATGCGCTACGCGTTCTCTCCTGCCGAGGGCCCGTACGACCCCGAGGAGGCCGACGACCACGACACCATCGCCGACACGCGGGGCCTGTTCGACACTGACGACGACCCGGTCGCGGTCTGCGCGCACCACTCTTTCTCGCTGCGGATCCGCGGCGCCGACCGCGAGGTCGCCGGGCTCTCCGCGGTCGCGTCCCCGCCGGAACATCGCCGGCAGGGGAACGTCGGCCGCATGCTCCGGGAGTCGCTGACGGAGTACCGCGACCGGGGCGTCTTCGTCTCGACGCTGTGGCCCTTCGAATACCCCTTCTACGCCAGCTACGGCTGGGCGACCGCGAGCCGCTATCGCTACCTCACCGCGCCCCCCGATCAGCTCGGGTTCGTCGACGACCTGATCGCGACCGCGGGCGACGACGCCGGGAGCTTCCGGCCGCTCGACGAGGACGACTACGCGGCCGTGAAGCCGGTGATAGCGGCGATGGCCGACCGCTACGACCTGACGATGGACTGGACCGAGGAGTGGTGGCGCGAGCGCGCTCTCCAAGGATGGAAGACCGACCCGTTCGTCTACGGCTGGGAGCGCGACGGGGACCTCCGCGGGATCTGCGCGTACAGCTTCGACGACGACGCGGACGACGCGGACGAAACGGTGATGCGCGTCACCGACGTCGCCGCCGCTGACGACGAGGCGTGGTTCCAGCTGCTGCGCTTTGTCCGCAACCACGACTCGCAGGTCGCCGAGGTCCGGATCCAAGCGCCGCCGGACGCACCCTTACTCGACCTCGTTGAGGACCCCCGCGCCGTCGACTGCGAGATCCGAACCGGGCCGATGGTCCGGCTCGTCGATGCCGCCACCGCGCTCGAAGCGCTCGACCCCGATCCGGAGATCGAGACCGCGTTCTCGCTTTCGGTTTCCGACCCGCTCGTCGACTGGAACGACGAGACGTTCCGGGTCGCCGTCGCTGACGGGACGGTGGCGGTCGAGCCGACGGTGGACGGCGAGGTCGACAAGTCAGAAGTCGATGGGGCCGAGGCCGCGGACGCCGCGATCGACATCGGTACTCTCTCGCAGCTGTACGTCGGCTACACGTCGGTCGACGAGGCGGTCCGGAGCGACGGGCTCGCAGTCGGTTCCGCGCTCGCCGACGATCTTCGCGCGGTGTTCCCGCCGCGGACGACGCACCTTCGCGAGGGGTTCTGATCCCGCAGCCAAAAGCACCGGCCGGGCTTTTTATCCGCGGACCGCCTACGACGCGGCATGAGTTCCCGCGACGACCGACGCGACGACGACCTCGAGGAGCGGCTCGACGAGCTTGAGGACGTGTTGAGCGAACTCCGCCGCGATCTCCGCGAAACCGAGCGGGACCGCCGTGGTCCGCCTCGACCACCCCGGCTCTCCGAACTCGTTCGGTTCACCGAGCAGTACACCATTCCGACGGTGATCGCGCTCCTCGAAACGACGATCAAGTCGCTCGAACTGGTGCAGGGGACGCTCCGGCTTGCCGACCCCGGGCGGAGCCTCGACGAGACGGGAGCAGCGACCGACCGCCTCGGCGACGTGCGGGACGGCGCGAGCGCCGGGCTGTCGCGGTCGCTCTCGGAGCTCCGGACGGCGCTCTCTGAGGCCGACCTCCCGGAGGAAGCCGCCTCTCGGTCAATTATCGGAGATGCGCGCGACCTCACGGCGGAGATCGAAGCGCGGATAGACGAGGGGCGCCGCGAGGCCGACGCGGCCCGGCGCGGACGACGTGATCGGACCGACGGGCGGGATGAGACCCGGACAACCAACGAGGTAAACGGCGACCGCGACGACCGCGGCGTCCGGATCGACGTGACCGACCCGGACGCGGACCGTGAGGGCGAAAACGACGGGAACGGGGAGGCGGACGACTCGGACGACGACCCCGCACCGGAGGTCGACGTTGAGTCGGAACTGGAGTCGATCAAGCGCCAGATCGACGACCGCGAGGCGGATACAGCGGCCGACGCGGGAGACGAGACGGTAGACACCGAAGGCGCGGCGGCTGACGCCGGAGGCGAAACGACTGACGCTGACCACGACTCGGCCGATAACGGCAGTTCTGCTGGGAACGAGAGAGATGACGAACCGGCCGACGGAGACGACGACGACCGCGACTCGGTCTGACGACCGTCGCTCTATTTTTAAAGACGAGAAGGAATCGGTTTCGCTATTTAAAAGTCGACGCCGAGCCGCTCCGCGATCCGTCGGGCCGAGTCGAGGAGGAGCGTCTCGTCGTCGGTGAACACCTCAAGGGCGACCGTCCCGTCGAAATCGCCGAGTTCGGACTCCACGTGGCCGTAGTCGACCTCGCCGGCTCCCACGGGAAGGTGGGTGTCACCCCGGCGGCGGGCGTCGTGACAGTGGAGGTGTGAGATCCGGCCCCCGTGGCTCCGGAGGAACCGTTTGATCGCCTTGTTGTCGCCTTCCATATACGCGTGGCCGAGGTCGAAGCAGATCCGGGTGTCGGTCTCCCGAGCGATATCGCCGAGGACGGACAGCTGGAGCCCCGCGTGCTGGTGGCCGACGTTCTCGACGACGACCTCGACGCCCGCGTCGCGGCCGGCGTCGGCGACCCGCCGGAGCTGCTCGGCGGCGACCTCGCGGAACTCGGTGTCGTCGCGGTCGGCGGAGGTCGCGTGGAGGACGGCCTTTTCCGCGCCCAACTCGCCGGCGGCCTCCAAGAGTCGGCGCTGGTAGTCGACGATGGCGTCGTTGACCTCGGGGACGTAGCTGGCCAGCCGCTGGCTGTACGGGAGGTGGACGAGCAGATCGCGGCCGGCGAGCGCGTCGTCGAGACGTTCCGGGTCGATATCGCCCGGCACGAGCGTCGGCTCGCCGACCCCGAGCTCGCAGAAGTCGAACCGCTTCGGCGACGCCGCGAGCCGGTCGAGGTCGTCGCCGACGGTGAGCCCGATATCCATGCCGGAGGTGGGTGCGGCGTATGCTTATAAATGGTGCCGTCGACTTGGTGGCTCTGCGTCGATTCGGTTGATCGTTCTCGACGCCTCGATCGCTCAGTACACACGAGTGACGTAGCAACGGAAAATCAGAACACACCTGACTTTTGTCAGAAGCAGCGTGCAAGATATAGAGTGTGTAGTCAGCACAGGAACTGCATTATTTGCTCCGGTTACTCCTTGAATCAGCCGCAGGAACGTCTCCGATTCCTGATCCAGTGAGATACGAATTAATTCAGGTTGATCGGTACAAGAATGTTGCTGTCGCGGAGACCACTCACAAAGCCCCGCACCGCGATGGCATCCGAGACCTCCACAGCTTCGTTCGAACGCACGGAACGCTGCGGAGAATTAGCGGTTCTCGCGGACCCGTCGGGAGAGTTCGTCAGCAGTTAACAGCGCGTCGCGGACCATCGATGAGGAGACTGCAAACGGCTGGTTGTGGATTGTCTCTTCTTCGTCACAGGCTGCCTCAGCGACGACGGTGAGGTCGTTGTGCGACGGGTCGTCGAGACCGATATCCGAGAGCGTGACCGGAAGCCCAAGATCCAGCGAGAACTCAACGTACTCCTCAATGAACGCATCGTCACGGCCTTCCAACGCGAGCTGTGATATCGTCCCGATATTGACCTTTTCTCCGTGGGTCGCATCGTGTGTCGCCTCCAGCTGCGTCAATCCGTTGTGTATCGAGTGGGCCGCTGCGAGGCCACCACTCTCGAACCCCAGTCCGCTGAGAAGCGTATTCGCCTCGGTGACGGCTTCAACGCTCTCGGTGACAGCGCCCCGTTCGACCGCATCGACAGCGGCGAGTCCGTGGTCGCACAATGTGTCGTAACAAAGGCGTGCCAGATGGTGGCCAGCCCGTGTGGGTTTCCCGCCGACGACGTTGTCGCCGTCTGACTGGTTAGCTGCGTCGGCTTCGAACCACGTTGCGAGGCCGTCAGCGATCCCTGACCGGAAGAAGCGGGTTGGTGCGTCCGCAATAATTGCTGTATCCACTAGTACGAGATCTGGATGGTCCTCATAGAACCGGTACTCTTGGAACTCACCGTGTTCGCTATAGATGACCGAGAGCGCACTTGTTGGGGCGTCAGTCGAGGCGACTGTCGGCATCGAAACCATCGATTCGTCTATGTTCGTTCGGACGGCTTTTGCAGTGTCAAGTGCCTTGCCTCCGCCCGCACCGATGACGAGGTCAATCCCTTGCTCTTCCGCCAGACTGGTGATTCGGTCAATTTCCGTCTCGGACGCCTCGCCGTTGAACTCCACCGACATCGTACCCAGTCCTGCGTCTTCGAGACTCGTCAGTACACGGTCTTCAAGAATATCGAGGACGATTTCGTCGGCGATAAGCACCGCCTCCTCGCCCAATTCCTCAGCGTGCGATCCTATCTCCTCGGCAACATCCCGGCCCTGTACGTACGCTGCCGGTGATTTGAATATCTGAGCCATTGTGTGTCATTATCTATCAACAAGGTAATAACAGTTGCGTCCAGATGGATCTCTTGAGATTCTACTTTTCAGACATAATATCGTGTAAAACACCGTTTTCCGAGACTGGTCATAAAGCGCTATGTGAGGAGGACGGTGATCGATCCACTCCGATCAAGTCGGGAGATGATTCTATGCAAGATACGTGCGTTGTATCTTGCACGCCGCTTAGAACATCTACTGGACTTGGTAGGATTTTGAGCGGTCAATACGCAGTCGGAGCCTAACGGCTGGTTCAGAATTATCGGGAGCGAAATAAAACGTCAACAGCGCCGATTCAGTCGTCGAGCGGGTTCTCGACGTCGATCTCGCCGGAATCGATCTCGGCTTCGACCTCGCGGGCCGCGGTGACCATGTTCTCGGTCTTCCCGTACGCGATCTCTCGCGGGAGCAGCTTCAGCCCGCAGTCGGGCGAGATCGTGAGCTTCTCCGGCGGGACGACGCGCAGGCCCTGCCGGATGTTCGCTTTGATCTCCTCGACTGACTCGATCTCCGCCGTGTGGGCGTCGACGACGCCGAGCGCGAGGTCGGGCTCGAACTCGGGGTCGGTGAACGTGGGAATCTGCTCGAAGTCGCCGTTACACAGCTCCACGTCGAACTCGTCGATCGGGTAGTCGTTGATCTCGGGGTAGATCCGCGAGTAGTCGCCGTAACAGACGTGGAGGCCGATCCGGACCTCCTCGTCGATGCCCGAGACGATGCGTTCGAGGGCCTCGCCGACGATGGCGTGGTCCTCCGGCGTCGTCGCCAACGCGGGCTCGTCGATCTGGATGTAGCGCGCGCCAGCCTCGACGAGCTTCTCGACCTCCTCGTTGACGAGGTCGGCCAGATCGTACACGAGTTCCTCGGTGGAGGGGTACGCCTCGTTGAACGCCCAGAACCCGAGCGTGTAGGGCCCCGTGATCGGGACCTTGACGGGATGCTCGGCGACCGACGAGGTGAACTCGAACTCGTCGACGAGCCACGGCTCGTCGTACTCGACCTCCTCGACGACCGAGGGCTTGTCGAAGTAGTTGTGACCCCACACCTTCACGGGGCCGTTGAACTCGTAGCCGTCGATGCGGTCGGCGAAGAACTCGACCATCTCGTTGCGGCGCATCTCGCCGTCGACCACCGTGTCGAGCCCGGCGCGCTCGTGTTCGTGGGTGATCAGTCGACAGGCGTCGTCGTGGGCCTCTTCGAGGTCCGACACATCGAACTTCGAGTCGGGGTCGTCGACGAGCTCGTCGGCCCGGTTGAGCCACTTCGGCTTCGGGTACGAGCCGACGACGGTCGTCAGGAGGAACGCGTCGTTCGGGTGGTCGTGCGGGCGGAACTGTTCGCGGTTGGCAGACGGGTTTCGGACCATTATTCGAGCACCTCCGCGGCGGCGGCCAGCGTGTTCAGCTTCGCGCGGTACTTGTTGGCCGGCAGGTAGAACAGCTCGGTGTTCGGCGTCAGGTAGGTCCGGTCGAACCCTTCAGCGGGGATCTGCGACTCGAACCACTCGACGCGCTCCGCGATCGTCTCCGGCTCCTCAACGAGCGTGTTCTGCCCGTCGACGAGCCCGAGCGCGAGTGAGTCGGTGGCGCCGAACTCCTGAACGTTGTACACCGTGTCGTCGCGGTCGCCGGCGACCAGATCGAGCCCGAGCGCGTCCGCGCTCGCCTCGTCGACGAGGTGGGCGTACAGCTTCTCGTCGAGCGCGCCGTAGGAGGTCTGGACGACCACGTCGGCGTCGGTCGCGTCGGCGACCGTTGCGATCGCGTCGGTCGCGGTCGACTCCTCGCCCTCGGCGGGCGGGTTCGTCACCAGCGACGGTTCGAGGAGGAACAGCGTCTCGTGGGCGGGAAACGCCTCGACCTCGCCGGCGAGGAACTCGGCGATGGCGGCCTGGAACGCGGCCTCGTCGCCGTAGTGCTCGTCGGTCGCGAGGTCGGCGAGCGAATACGGGCCGGGAAGCGTCGCCGCGAGAGGTGCCTCACCGTCGATCAGGTCGGTGGCCCGCTCCAGCTCGCGCGCCACGTCGCCCGAGAAGTCGAGGTCGTCGACGACCCGTGGGTCGCGGTAGAAGTTGTTGTTGTCGTAGTACCGGACGATCCCGCCGGTCTCGACGCTGTCGTGCACCGTCAGCGGATGCGCGATCATGTCGTCCCAACGCCCCTGTCCCTCGACCACGCGGTCGAGGCCGGCGTCGAGCTGGTCGTTGACGTACTCGGTGCGCACCTCGTCGTACTCCTTGACGATCGCCTCGCTCTCGTCGCCGCTCAGCAGGTCACCCTTCTGGTGACCCTTCAGGTCGGAGAGCGTCTCCTTCGCCCAGTCCGGAAGCGGGTACAGCCCCGGTGTGGCTGCGACTCGTTCAGTCATTACCGTTGGTTCGATATGCCGTCGTATAATATTTGCTAATACAATTTATGTTCTCTAGTTATTAACTAACGGCCAGCGCCGCCGAGGGAGAGCGCCCACTTCACGCCCGACGCAGCGCTAACACCGTGAGCGTCTCGAACGGGAACGACTCCTCGACGACCGGCTCGGCCGCGAACCCGGCGTCCTCCACGAGAGCGAGCACCTCGTCGTACCCCGTCAGCGACGAGACTAGAAGCAGGACGACGCCGCCCGGCGCGAGGACGCGCCCCACGTCGTCGAGGAACGGCTCGATGAGTTCGCGGCCCGACTCGCCGCCCGAGAGCGCGTGTTCCATCCAGTCGCCCCACTCGTTGTCCGGGTCGGTCGGGAGATAGGGGGGGTTGAAACACACCGTGTCGAACGCGTCCGCCCGGTACGGGGAGAGGAGGTCGGCGACAACCCCTTCGACGCCCCGCTCGCGAGCCTGTCGCGCCGCGTGCGGATTGAGGTCGCTGCCGACCGTGTCGAGCCCGCGCTCCTCGGCGATCTGCTGGGCGACCCATCCCGAGCCCGTGCCGACCTCCAGCACTCGTCCGTGCGCCTCCTCAAGGGCCGCCTCTGCGAGGAGCCCGGAGTCCTCGGCCGGCTGGTACACCACGGCCTCGTCGAGGCCGCGTCGCTCTGCGAGACCGGAGCCGGCGTCGCGATCGTCCCCGGTCATCGGCCCGACTCCCCCGATCCTTCGGTGTCGCTCTCGGCGTCGGAGCCATCGTCCTCGCCCGAGTGGGACCCGCCGCGCGTCGCCGCGCGCCCCTCGACTGACGCGTCCAGTTGTGGGCCGGAGGCGTCCACATCCCGCGCGGAGAGCGTCTGCTGCGGGAAGGGGATCACGATCCCCTCCTCGTCGAGCGCCGGCTTGATCGCGTTCATCGCGGCGGTCTGCGTGCGCCAGCGCTTGCGCATGCTGGGGTTCCGGATCCAGTAGCGGAGTCCGAGCACGACCGCCGAGTCGCCGAACCGCTTCGTCACGGCGTTCGGTTCGGGCATCGCGGCCACGTCCTCGACCTCGGTGGTGGTCTCCTCGATCACCGTCGCCGCGCGTTCGATGTCGGTGTCGTAGTCGAGGCCGACCTCGATCTCGATCCGGTAGCGGTTCCGGCGTGACCGGTCGATTATTGATCCCGATCGCACGTCGTCGTTCGGGAGCGTAATCACCTCGCCGTCGAACGACCGGAGGCGGGTGCTCATGATCGAGATCTCCGTAACGGTCCCTTCGTGGTCGCCGATCTCGACCCAGTCGCCCACCTCGAACGGGCGGGAGAACATCAACACGAAGCCGGCGAGGATCGCGCCGAGCGTCTGGCGGGCCGCCATGCCGACCACGATCCCGAGGAACCCGGCACCGACGAGGAGGCCACCGACGTTGTCGGTGAACAGTCCGACGACGACCAAAAGCGCGAAGGTGTACACCGATATCTGGGCGAGCCGCCGGATCACCTCTTCTTGGTGATCGGTGAGCACCGTGCTCTCGGCAGAGATCTCGCGGATGACGCCCCCGAGGAAGTCCGTGACCGCATAGGCGCTCGCCAAGAGCACTACCGCGAGCACGACGTTCGACAGCTGGTCCGCGATCGCCGCCGACTCGTACGCGTCGAGGAGCGCCCCGCTGCGGTCCCACACCACGAGCAGGGAGAGCGCGCCGACTGCGGTGGCTCCGGCGACCGTTATCGACAGCAGGAGCCGCCGCACCGAGGAGAGCTCCCCGTTCCGCCGTTTTAGCCACCCGGTGAGCAGTCGAACGACGAGCACGGCGGCGACGATCAGTGCGGAGACTGCGACGCGCTGGGCGTTCCCCGTCACCACCCCGTAGATGTCACCGAGGGGGCCGAGGAGAGCCGTCGCGAACTGCGCGAGGGGGCCGAGGAGAGCTGTCGCGAACTGCGTGAGGACGACCGCGATCACGGTTCCTCTCCGTCGGCGACCGGATCCTCCGCCCAGGTCATCGGATCAGACCTCCGTCGGCGACCCGTGCTCGCGGGCCAGTTCGGCCAGCGCCGCGAACGACGACGGCTCCAGATCGCCCGGTCGCTGGCGGAGCAGGTCCTCGTCGGCGGCGTCGACGACGGCTTCCGGGTCGTCGAGCCCGGAGATGTGGCCGGTGTTCCGGATCGCGTTCCGGACCGTCTTGCGCCGCTGGGTGAACAGTGCCTTCACGAACCGGAGGAAGAACGCCTCGTCGCCCACCTCGTAGTCGGGATCGCGGGGGAGACACCGGACGACGGCGCTCTCGACCGCGGGCTGGGGGTCGAACGCCTCCTTCGGAACGCGTTCGACGATTTCCACGGCGGCGTAGTGCTGGGCGGACACGGAGAGCCGGCCGTACTCCGACTCGCCGGCCGACGCCACCATGCGCTCGGCGAACTCGGCCTGAAACATCAACACGAGCGGCTTTCCCTCGGGGAGCAGGCGGAAGGCGATCTCCGAGGAGACGCCGTACGGGAGGTTCGCGACGCAGGCGGTAAAATCGGGAAGGTCGACGTCGAGCGCGTCGCCCTCGATCACGTCGAGGAGGCCGTCGTCGATCGCGGTCGCGAACTCCTCGCGGAGGAAGTCTGCGAAGGTGCCGTCGCGCTCGATCACGGAGAGGTGGCCGGGCGCGGGAGCGGTGTCGGTGTCAGCGGAAGACGTGATCGCCGCCAGCAGCCGGTCGGTGAGCGCACCCGCGCCCCCGCCGATCTCTAAGAGGTGGCTCGTGTCGGCGTCGTCCGGGAGGTACCCGGGAATCCGATCGAGCACGCGGTCGTCGACGAGAAAGTGCTGGTCGCGGTCGGGGTTCGCGCGCTCCCCGGCCCGCCGGGCGAGCGCGTCGGGGTCGCGGTCCCCGTACGCCGCGCCAGCGCCCGTCGATAAGTCAGTCATGGCCGCGTTACTCCGCCGTTCCGGGTAAAAGTCTCGTTTCGGGGGCGTCGGCGGCTCCCGGGCCGGTATCGGCCGCGCGCCTCACTCCTCGTAACCGACGAACCGCCGGTACTTGAGATCCTCCTCGTGAATCTCCTCGACGATCCGCTCGACGAGCACCTCCCGCGGGTGGTGGAGCCCGGTGACGCGCTCTGAGACCTCTTCGAAGCTCTCGAAGGGGCCGCGCTTTCGCTCGTCGAGTACCTTGTTCCGGAGCTGTTTGCCGATCCCCGGCAGGAGGTTGAGCTGGTGGAGCCGGAGCGTGATCGGCCCGGCCTCGTTGTAGAAGTCGACGAACCGCTTCTCATCGCCCTCGACGATGTCCTCGACCGCGTACTCGATCTCGGCGGCCGCGTTCCGGGTGAGGTCGTCGAACGACACCTCGCGGTACCGACCGACGGACGGTCCGTCGAGCGCAAGCCGGTGGCTCACGGAGACGTCCGCCTCCTCGTCGAGCGTGAGCTCGTACAGCCGGAATGCGTCCGTGCCGAGCCCGTACGCGACCGGCGACTTCCGGTACTGCGGGCGGTCGTCGTCCGGCCGTCCGTTGGGCAACACGTCCAACAGGACGACCACGGGACCGTCGTCCGCGGCGGGCGCGTCGGTTTCGGGATCGGTCATGTGTGTTTTACGGTTCTGCCCGGTGAAAAAACCGCTGGCGCGGGGGGTGACGGCGATCGCTTCCCGACCGGTGGCGACCGAGACGAAAGCCAAAAGCCCGTCTGTTCCCCACGAACCGTATGAACGAGCCCGGCACCGAGGGCGTGCTGTTGGACCAGAAGACGCTCCACGATCGGCTCGACGACGCGCCCGGGTGGCTCCAGGACCACTACCGCACCTTCCGCGAGTCGATGCTCGGCGAGCGCGACGACTCGCCGTTCCCCTGCTACTTCGGTATCGAGGTCGAGCGCGAGGGCGACCTGCTGTACGCCGCCTGCGAATCGACCACCGATCCGGCGGCCCTGCTCCGACTCCGGGACGTACTCGTCGAGTATCTCGACGCCTACGCGGACCACGCCGACCGCGCCCCGTTGGCGGTCTTCTTTCGGCCGCCCGAAGGCGATCCCGGTGAGTCGCACTACCACGAGCGGCTGTGGCACGTCCTCGAGTTCCTCCACGTCCACGACCCCGAGCCGTGGCCCGACGACATTCCGACCGATCCGGACACCCCGCGCTTCGAGTTCTGTTTCGGCGGCGAGCCGCTGTTCCCGACCTCTCGCGCACCGTTCTACGACGAGCGAAAGAGCCGATACTCGCCGGTCGGCCTGGAGGTCACTTTCCAGCCGCGAGCCGTCTTCGACGGGCTCACCGCCGACACCGAGGCGGGTCAACACGCCCGCGAGACGATCCGCGAGCGCATGGGCGAGTACGACGGGGTCTGTCCCCACGCCGATCTCGGCGACTGGGGCGTCGAGGGCGACCGCGAGTGGACGCAGTACCTGTTCCGCGAGGACGACGACGCGAGCCCGGATATCTGTCCCCTGAGTCCGACCCGCAACCACCCGAAGGCGCCCGCGGCGCTGTTGGAGCCGGGCGCGTGGCGTCGACTCGCCGAGTCGCCCGCGCCCGACGACGACGCCGGGTCCGTGATCGCGGGGACCGGCGATGACTGAGCGCACTGCGGGCGTTGCCGACGACGCCGTCCTCCTCCTGATCGACTTCCAGACCGGCTTCGACGAGCCGGGCTGGGGCGAGCGCAACAACCCCGACGCGGAGTCGGTCGCGGCCGCGCTCCTCGCGCGGTGGCGCGAGGCCGGCCGCCCGATCGCGCACGTGCGACACGCCTCGACCGAGCCCGACTCCCCGCTGCGTCCCGACGCCTCGGGGTTCGCGTGGAAGCCGGAGACAGCCCCCGAAGCGGGAGAGCCGACCTTCGAGAAGTCGGTCAACGGCGCCCTCCTCGACTCGGGACTTGACGAGTGGCTCCATGAGCGGGGGACACGACACCCTCGTCGTCTGTGGACTCACCACCGACCACTGCGTCTCGACGACGGTTCGGATGGCCGAGAATCGGGGATACGAGGTTGCCGTCGTCGCCGACGCCACTGCGACCCACGCTCGCGAGGGGTACGACGGCGAGGCGATCGACGCCGACACGTCTCACCGCGTCGCGCTCGCGCACCTCGACGGCGAGTTCGCGACGGTCGTCGAGAGCGGCGATCTGCGCTAGCGTCGGTAGCGGCCCGTATCGATCGGCTCCGGAGTCGCCCCTCAGTCGTCCGCCGGGTCCGCGCCCGCACCGTCCCCGCCGCTCGCGCGCTCGGCGGCGTTCGCGAACATCCCCCGCCGCGTCGTGTACCAGAAGTACGCGCCCAGTCCGAGGAAGCCGACGACGTTCGAGGCGGCGACCGCCCAGAAGACGGCCTCAACTCCCCAGCCGAGTCCGGGCGCGACCGCGACGCCGAACGCCCCGAACGCCCCGAACGTCGCGGTGGCGGGCACCGCGGCGACGGCGATGGGGAACCGAATCGCCCAGTACTTGATCAGATCCGCGACGAACGAGGTTCGGGTGCGCGAAGCGCCGTTGAAGCCGGCGAGCAGGGTGTAGGTCCCGCCGAGCGCCCACGTAGGTGACCGCCAGAATCCGTAGATACAACACCGATAGCGACCGGCCGGTCGCGGTGAGGTCGGGCGCGAGGAGGTCGGCGATCGCGCCGGCGAACAGGAACTGGACGGCGCCGAGCGCGAGGAAGCCGACGACGACCAGTTTGGTGCCGACCATCGTCGTCCGCCGGGCGCGGTGCGGGGCGTCCGCGCCGAGGTTCTGGCCGATCATCGACTGGGCCGCCTGCTGCATCCCCGAGTGCGGGGACGACCGCGAGCGTGGCGACGCGCGCGCCGACCGTGTACGCCGCGACCCCGGCCGCGCCGCCGGCGATCGCTACGAGGCTCACCACGAGCACGCGGACCAGTTCGCTCACTCCGCGCTGGCCACCGAGGGGGAGCCCGACTGCCACGACCTCGCGCACGACAGAGAGATCGACGGCGAACGCGTCGCGGGTGAGCCGGAACGTGTCCCGCCCGATCCCCGCGGCGTACGCGAGTATGTGAACGAATCCGACAATGCCGGAGAGTACGGTACCGAGGGCCGCGCCCGCGACGCCGAGTTCCGGGACCGGTCCGACGCCGAAGATGAGCGCGGGCGCCGCAACGAGGTTGACGAGGACGCTGACGACGCTCACGTGGAGGACGGCCCGCGTGTCGCCGTAGGCGGTGAAGCAGTTCTCCACCGTGTCGCCGACCGCGCCGACCGGGAGCACGGCGACGATAATCGCGAGGTACGTCGCGGTGGTGCCGGCGAGCGCCGGGTCCGCGCCGAGGAGTCGAACCAGCTCCTCCGGATACGCGACGACGGGGACCGCGATCGCTCCGGTGACCGCGAGCGCGACGAGCGCGCCGTTGACCGCGACCCGTCGCGCGCCCGAACCATCCTCGCCGCCGGCGCGCTGCGCGACGAGGATCTGCGTCCCGACGGCGGCGATGACCACCGCCGCGCCCAAAAGCGACTGGATCGGGAGGCTGAGCCCGACCGCGGCGACCGCGTCCTCGCTCACCCGGCCGAGCCAGAACGTGTCGACGAGGGCGTTCGCGACGTACACGAGGTTCTGCGCGACGAGCGGGGCCGCGAGTAGCAGGAGCACTCGCCCCACCGGCCCGTCCGTGATCGCCTCGCGGTCGACGTCGAGCATCGAATAGTTCCGTATCTAATGGAGATAATAAAAGGATATTGATGTTAGATAGCATACTACTTGTAGCGCCGACGGCCGATCGGACCCTCACGTTTTTGCACTCGGCCGCCGTGGCTCCGGTATGCAACGCGGCCGTCGGAAGCCGGACTGGCTGAAGTCGCGCCCCCCGTCCGGGTCCCGGTTCACGGAGATCAAGGAACGCCTCCGCGAGCGCGACCTCCACACGGTGTGTGAGGAGGCAAACTGCCCCAACATGGGCGAGTGCTGGTCCGGCCGGGACGGCCCCGGCACCGCGACGTTCATGCTCATGGGTGACCGCTGCTCGCGCGGGTGTAACTTCTGTGACGTGGAGACGGGCGGGATGAAGTCGCTCGACTCGGACGAGCCCGAGAACGTCGCGGACGCGGTCGCCGAGATCGGGCTCGACTACGTCGTGCTCACGTCGGTCGACCGCGACGACCTCGCGGACGGCGGTTCCGAGCACTTCGCCGAGACGATCCGCGAGATCCAGCGGCGCGACCCGGAGATCCTCGTCGAGACGCTGATCCCCGATTTTCAGGGCGACCCCGAGGCGATCGACCGGATCATCGACGCGGGGCCGGACGTGATCGCCCACAACGTCGAGACGGTCGAGCGCCTCCAGTGGCCGGTGCGGGACCGGCGGGCCGACTACGAGCAGTCGCTCGCGGTCCTCGATCGGGTCGGCCGCGAGTCCGATATCCACACCAAGACGAGCCTCATGCTCGGCGTGGGCGAGTACGACCACGAGGTGTACCGGACCCTCGGCGACCTCAGCGAGGTGGGCGTCGACGTGGTCACGTTCGGGCAGTACCTCCAGCCCTCGCGCTCGCACCTCGACGTGTTCGAGTACGTCCACCCCGATGTCTTCGAGACGTGGCGCGCGGTCGCCGAGAGAGAGTTCGACTTCCTCTACTGCGCTTCGGGACCGATGGTCCGCTCCTCGTACAAGGCCGGTGAACTGTTCGTCGAGGCGCTGCTCCGGGAGGGGCGCTCACCCGAGGACGCACGGCGTCACGCGCGGGCCGCGGGCGGAGACTGACACGAACAGACGAACACACGAACGCGCCCCTTGCTGTCAACGACATTTGAGGTCTCCACTTTTGTCGGAACAGCGAGTTATTTACCTCTCGGTATCTGACGCTGCGTCAGTGAGACGCACACATGGGAACAACTGAATCGTCGATCGTCGACTCGGCGCGGGCCCGGCCGGGGCTTCTCCTCGTCGTTCTGCTCGGCGGCCTGTTGCTCGTCGACCTCGCCGCGAAGCTCGCCGGTTTCTCGATTCTCCCGATCGGCGAGGCGATCTCGATCGATCGGCTCGGCTCGAACCTCTGGAACGGGGTCGTGATCGGGCTCGTAATCGGGCTCGCCGGAATCGGCCTCTCGATGACGTACAGCATCCTCTCGTTCGCGAACTTCTCGCACGGCGACCTGCTTAGCACCGGGGCGTTCACCGGCTGGGGCGTCGCGTTCCTGATCGCCGGATTCGGCGATATCCCGGTTCGGGCGCTGCTGACCGTTGGGGACGCCGGGAGCGCGACCCCCGGCGACATCGGGGCGCACATCCTCTCGACGCCGGTCGCGATACTCGTCGGGCTGCTCGTGGCCTTTGCGGCCACCGCCGCCGTCGCGCTGGCGCTCGACCGCGCGTTCTACAAGCCGATGCGGGACCGCGACGGGATCTCGATCCTCATCGCGTCGATCGGCGCTGCGCTGATCGTCCGGTACGTGATCCAGTTCGTCTACGGCTCCGACCGGCGCGGCGTCACGGCGGCCATCGACGCCTCGAACCTGGCGTTCGACCCGCTCGGGCTCTCCGTCAACGCTCACGAGCTGACCATCGTCGTCGCCGCGATCGGGCTCATGCTCGCGATGCACTTCATGCTCCAGCGCACGAAGCTCGGCACCGCGATGCGGGCGATGGCCGACAACAAGGACCTCGCCCTCGTCACCGGCATTCCGGCCGAGCGCGTCGTCACTGCCACGTGGATCATCGGCGGCGGGCTGGCGGGCGCCTCGGGGTACCTCTACGTGCTGCTCCGCGGGACGATCCAGTTCGACTTCGGCTGGCTGCTGCTCCTCTTAATCTTCGCGGCCGTGATCCTCGGCGGGATCGGCTCGGTGTACGGCGCGATCGCCGGCGGGCTCGTCATCGGGATCGTCTTCACCACCTCGACGGTCTGGATCCCGTCCGACTTCAACCAGGCCGCCGCGTTCGCCGTGATGATCACCATGCTCCTGTTGCGCCCCGAGGGGCTCTTCGGAGGTGTTTCGACCGCATGAGCGACGCGTCGTCGCCGTCGACCGACGAGCCGCCGGAGAGCGCGACTGCCGCCCTGATCGACGCCGCCCGGCAGAGCGACCTCGGGCTCGTCGATCGGGACGCTGCTTCTCGTCTACCTCGCCGCGACCCTGCTCACCTTCACCGACGGCCTCAACAGCGTCGTCGGGCTGATGCGGACGCTGACGTTCCTCGGGCTCGTGTACGCGCTCGCCGCACTTGCGTTGAACCTCCAGTGGGGCTACGCCGGACTGTTCAACATCGGTGTGGCCGGGTTCATGGCGCTCGGCGTCTACACGATGGGGATCGTCGTCCGGTCCCCCGACCCGGCGTTCGGTCCGCCCGGCTTCGGGCTCCCGCTCCCGGTCGGTATCGTCGCCGGGATGCTGGTGGCCGCGGTCGTCGGGCTGCTCGCGGCGCTCCCGGCCCTCCGGCTTAAGGCCGACTACCTCGCGATCGTCACGCTCGGCATGTCGGAGATCATCCGTCTGTTCCTCCAGTCGAGCACGTTCGACACGTTCCTCGAGGGACCACGCTCGGCGTCGGCACCGGCGGCGGCCGCGGCATGGGGCTACCGCAGAACCCGATCCGCGAGCTGTTCCTCGTCGACGGGCAGGCCGGGACGCCGACGGCCCTCGGCGACCTCGCCTTCGGTACCTTCGGCGAGGACGGGCTCGGGATCGCCAACACGATCATCATCGACTGGGCGTACATCGCCGTTCTCGCCGCCTTCGTGNTCGCCTTNTACGTCCTGCTCGAACGGCTCGGCCGGTCGCCGTTCGGTCGGATGCTCAAGGCGATCCGCGAAGACGAGCTCGTCGCCGACTCGCTCGGGAAGAACGTGGACCTGATCAAGATCAAGGTGTTCGTTATCGGCTGCGCGCTGATGGGGCTCGCCGGGATCCTCTGGTTCGGCAGTCAGGGTAACGTCTCGCCGACGCCGCAGTTCATGCCCGTGCTCACCTTCTACGTCTTCATCGCCGTCATCATCGGCGGGTCCGGCTCGAACGCCGGCGCCGTCCTCGGGGGCATCGTCTTCGCGACGGTGCTCTTTGAAGGACCGCGCCGTGTCGGATCGTCGCTCAGGGGATGTCATCGATGCCGAGACACCCTCGTCGTTCGCGGACGCGATCGTCACGCTCGACCCGACCGCGTTCCTCGCGTACGCGACCGACAACATCGCGCCGCTCCAGTTCGTCTTCCTCGGACTAATCTTAGTGTTCATCATGCACCGACGGCCTGACGGGATACTCGGCGACCGGATCGAGACGGCCGCGGCCGTCGATCTCTCGGAGCGCCCCAGCGGGGGTGAGACCGATGAGTAGCGACATTCCGGACGCGTCCGACGTCGCTGACGGAGCAGATGCGACCGCGGCGTCGACCGACGAACCCGAGGCAAACGACAGCGCGGTCGAGGAGGCGGCAAAGCACGTCCCGTCCGGAGCGCCGCCGCTCCGAGTCGAGGGACTCGTCAAGCGCTTCGGCGGCGTCACCGCCGTCGACGGCGCCTCCTTCGAGGTCGAACAGGGGTCGCTGACGGGGCTGATCGGTCCCAACGGCGCTGGCAAGTCGACCACGTTCAACTGCATCACCGGCGTTCACGAGCCGACGGCGGGGTCCGTCTACTTCAAGGGCGAGGACGTCACCGGGCTCGAACCGTACCGGATGGCGCGGAAGGGGCTCGTGCGGACCTTCCAGATCGCCCGCGAGTTATCGGAGATGACCGTACTGGAGAACCTGATGCTCGCGCCGAAAGGGCAGATCGGCGAGTCGGCGATCCGGTCGGTCACGCCCGGGCTCCGGGGCGAGGTCGTCGCACAGGAGGAGGAGATCCGCGAGCGCGCCTGGGAGACCCTCGACTTCTTCGAGATCGACCACCTCGCGACCGAACACGCCGGCAACCTCTCCGGAGGCCAGCGGAAGCTCCTGGAGATGGCGCGCGCGCTCATGACCGACCCGGAGGTGGTTCTCCTCGACGAGCCGCTCGCGGGCGTCAATCCCACGTTAGAGGAGAAGCTCCTCGATCGGATCCACCAGCTGCGCGAGGACGGCTACACGTTCCTCCTCGTCGAACACGATATGGACGTTATCATGAACAACTGCGAACACGTCATCGTCATGCACCAGGGCAGCGTTCTCGCCGAAGGGACCGGCGACGAGATACGGAACAACGAACAGGTCATCGAGGCGTACCTGGGGGAGGACATATGAGCGTCGAGGAGGCCGACTCCGTCGACGAAAACCCCGTCGACGACTCTGTCGACTCCGACGACACACCCGTCGCCGCCGACATGGACGACACTGATGCGGGAACGACCCACACGCTCGACGGCGACGCGATCCTCCGGCTCCGCGACCTCGACGCTGGCTACGGCGACCTCCAGATCCTCTCTGACGTCGATCTCGACGTCGCCGACGGGGAGTACGTCACCATCGTCGGCCCCAACGGCGCCGGCAAATCGACCGTGATGAACGACCGTCTTCGGGCTCACGACGTACATGGACGGCACCGTCGAGTTCGAGGGCGAGCCGATTCACGGGCTCGCGCCCGAGCAGATCATCCGCGAGGGGATCGGGTTCGTCCCGCAGACCGACAACGTGTTCCCGGGTCTGAGCGTGCGCGAGAATCTCGAAATGGGCGCGTACATTCTCGACAGCGTCCCCGAAGACCAGATCGAAGAGATTTACGACCGCTTCCCGATCCTCCGAGAGCGGTCGGGACAGAAGGCAGGGACGCTTTCGGGCGGCCAGCGGCAGATGGTCGCGATGGGGCGGGCGCTCATGCTCGATCCGGATCTACTGCTGCTCGACGAGCCCTCCGCGGGGCTCGCGCCCGACCTCGTCGCCGACATGTTCGATCGGATCGACCGGATCAACGACTCGGGAACGGCGGTACTCATGGTCGAGCAGAACGCCAAGGAAGCGCTCCGGCGCTGTGACCGCGGCTACGTCCTCGTCAACGGCGAGAACCGCTACACCGACCGCGGAGAAGTGCTGCTCGGCGACGAGGACGTGCGGAAGGACTTCCTCGGCGGGTGATCGGCTCACCGATAGTTCGGCTCGCGGGACGTTCGTTCGGAGAGTCGCTCGCTCTGTGAAGTTAAAAAACAACGTTGTCGAAATTCTCAGCCCATTCTGACCCGGCTGCGGTCAATGCAGGGGGTTGGCGTACCGATCAACAGATCGACTACGGGGAGCGGAGCGGGTACTCTCGAAGAGCTTCCGCAAAACGGCGGTTCGAAACCAGAGTCGTCCGATGGACCGCTTTCCATCACCGTGTCGTCGCGTCCGATCCGAGAAGCACTGGGAGGATGTCCCGCACGAAGTGGATGAAGACGACCAGTACAATCGGTGCGAAGAATACCCCGTACCAGCCGAATGCCACCACACCGAGAACGTACGTCAGGAGTAGCAGGCCCATGTTGAGTTCGCCCTTCGAGACGTACGACCGGATGAAGAAGTCGGGAATGACGTCGACGACAACAACCGTTACGAGGAAAAAGACGACCGGGAACCAGAGTGAACCCTCGCCTTTAGACACGACTTGCCAGACGAGGTAGCCGGTGTAGGGGTAGTAGATGAGTTTCATACCGATGGCCGGAATGAGTGTGGCCACTCCAGTCAGGAGTCCCAGGAGGAACGGGAATTGGACGCCCGTCCCGGCCGGAGCGATGATGTCCAAGACGTAGTAGGTACTGACGGCGAGGAGGCCACTCGCTCCGATCGTAATGAGGTTCCCCGTGTAGATCGTCGTGAGGTCGGCGTCTACCTGTTCGACGAAGGTCACGGCGGCGGGCTGATGCTCGAAGCTCCGTCGGAACCACTGTGCGATTTTTGTAATCGTCCCGCAAGAGGTAGAATGCAAGCGTGAAGCTGACGAAGAGACGTAACAACCAGACCGTGGCTGAACTGGCGAACCCCCGCGCCCTAGAGACGTTGTCACGAAGGATGCCGAATAGCCCTTGTTCTTCAGACCCCGACACGAGGTCAACATAGGGTTCTAACACCGTCCTGAGCTGTTCGAGATTTGCGATTGCAAAAAACTGGTCAATCTCGCGGATCCCAACGAATGTGGCATACGCGAGGATGAGGAGAATCGGCAGGCCGACGGTCAGGAGCGTAACCGTCGCACTGAGGTCCGGATGTTCGGTCCATTGGTCTATCCATCGGTAGATCGGCCGTGTCGCATAGTAGAGAAAGATGCCGACCACGATGGCACCGACGAACGAGTAGAGAACGAACGCCACCACCGCTGTGATCAGGACCCCGACGAGGATCCATGCGACCGAACCGTGACGGTCCCTCAGGGAGGCCACCATACGATTCTATTGGACCTCTAGGGGGATAACAGCCTTCACTATTGACATTCTTCCTCAATACCTACGTCGTTCACGGCGAGGAGGATGTCATTGTTGCCGAATGACTCTTGCTGGCTGGGTTCGGCCAGCGACTGTACAGCTACCGCACCTCACCTTTTGCTGATAGAACTCTCTGCGGTCAGTTCGCAATCCTCAGCGACCCGCTATTTCGGACGAGACACTCTCCGAAGAATCGGATTTCAACAGGCTCAAAAAACGGAAACGGAACTCTCGACGACCGACCGTGGCTACGCGACGACTACTGGTTCAGCACGCTCGACCACTGGCTGGTATACGTCGCCTGCGCCGGCTCGAAGGAGACGCGCTCCCCGATCGTTCCGCCGTTCTCCTCGAAGGAGGCCACGTACTGTTCTTCGAGCGACTGGCCGTAGGCGTCGTTGAGGTACAGCGTTCCCGAGGACTCGGCACCAACCAAATCGCCCCTCGCAAGCTCGGCCATCGCCGGGCCCTGCAGGAGGTCGGAGGGCGCGGTCCGGAAGATGTAGCCGTTGTCGTCTAAGTCGGTTACGTCCGGACTCGTTGAGGACGGCGAGATGCCGACGACGCCGTTGGGGATGAACACTTGGTCCGCGACCTGGAGGTTCACGTTCGAGGCGGCCGGTCCGACGACGGCGCCGTAGCCGGCGTCGACGAGCGCATTCGCGCCCGAGATACCCGCCTGCGGATCGGTCTGAGTGTCCTCCACGCGGGTGTTCACCGTGACGTTCAGGTCGGCGTCGTTGACCTGTATCGCGGCGAGCAGCGCGCCGTCGCGGATCGGACCGCCGAGCGAGCCGAGTTCACCCGTTTCGGGCATCAGCACGCCGATCTGCGCCTCGAACTCGCCGTCGATTCCGACGGGGTCCGCCGCCGTCGCGTTCAGGTCCTCCTCCGAGAGTTCGTTGCCGAACTCCAGCGTGTCGAGCGTGACGATCTCTCCGTCCTGGAAGTCCTGCACGTCGTACGCCGCGGTGGCGATGTCGCCGTTGGCGTCGAAGTTGACGCTCGACGACGCTCCGACGTAGTGGACGGGGTCGCCGGCGGCGACAGTCTCGACCGCTTCGGGGAGGTTTTCCGGACCGAACTCCTCGCCGCCGGGGTTCGCGACGGTCCGGACCCGGTCGCGGATGGCTTCCCCGTTGTTCTCGCCCGCGGCGGTCGCCGCGAGGATCTCGACCGCCATCGCGTCGTACGCCTGCGCGGTGAACACGCCAGGCGCGGTGTCGTACTCCTCCTCGTACGCACTGGTGAAGAACTCCGCTCCCGGACCGCCCGCGGACGGGGCAGTCCCGATGACGTTGTTCATGTCGTTGTCGACTTCACCGGGGAGGTCGGAGTCGATGAGACCGTCGGGCACGATGATGTCGAGTTCGGGCACGTCGCTGGCGAAGCCGGAGTAGAAGTCGCGGAACAGCTGGATGCCGGATTCCGGGAAGCCGACGACCATCACGGCGTCGGGCGCGCTGCTGCCATCGCTTCCGTCGCTTCCGTCGCTTCCGTCGCCGCTGTCGTTTCCGTCGGAGCCGTCGGAACCGTCGGAACCGTCGCTTCCGTCGCCGCCGTCACCGCTCTCGGTCGAGCAGCCGGCGATTGCCGCAATGCCGGCCGCGCCGGCGCCTCTGAGTACGTCGCGTCGCTGTATTCTTCGCGTCATTCTGTTACGTCATACCATACGTGTGTTTATAAGTGTATCCACGCCCACAAATACCACAGCGGACCGATCGATTCCGACTTCAGGGAGTATAACCCGTTTTAACTTGCCGACTACCGGCGTCTGCGCCGATCGTCGAACGGCGCAAAACAGCCGTTTATTATAAATATCTATCATTTTCTACTGCCGGGCGTGACAGGAGTCCGTCTCGCACGGATGAAAGGCCAGCATTCCGTCTGGCCGAGACTCAGTACCCTTGTGCGTTCCCGTCCTTCCGCGGCTCGGTCGCCGCCGAGAGAACACCGTCTCGAGACCGCGCGATCTGGGCGCCGCCGAACATGGCCGGCGGGAGGGTCAACACGTCGTGACCCTTCCGGGCCAGCTTCGCAGCGATCGCCCCGTCTGCTTGGGGTTCGAGCGCTAGCTCCCCGCTCTCGCGGTAGCGCCACCGCGGCTCGTCGAGCGCTTGCTGGAGCGGCATCCCGTAGTCGACGAGATTCGAGACCACCTGCACGTGGCCCTGCGGCTGCATGTACCCACCCATCACGCCGAAAGCGGCCCAGTCGTCCTCGTCGAACCGAATGAGTCCGGGAATCAGCGTGTGGAACGGCCGCTTACCCGGTTCGAGGCGGTTCGGGTGGTCCGGGTCGAGCGAGAACGACGAGCCGCGATTCTGGAGAGCGATCCCCGTCTCGCCCGCGACGAGCCCGGAGCCGAACCCGGCGAACCGCGAGTTGATGTACGAGACGACGTTCCCCTCGTCGTCGGCAACCGTCAGCAGGACGGTGTCGGCATCCTCCGCGTTCGCGTCTGGGATACCGAAGCCCACGTCGTGGTTGGCCATCTCGCCGACCTCAGTGGCCCGCCGCTTCGCCCACGACGCGGACGCAAGCGGTGGGATCTCTTCGTACGCCGGATCGGTGATGTAACGGTGGCCGTCGTGGAAGGCGACCTTCAGCGCCTCCGCGAAGTAGTGGACGCGCTCGGGAGCGTCGTAGTCGTACTCGCCGGCGCCCACCTCGGCCGCGACGTTGAGCGCCTCCAACGCGATGAGCCCCTGGTTGTTCGGCGGGAGCTCGTACACCTCCGCGCCGTTGTACGTCGTCGAGACCGGCTCCGGCCACTCCACCTCGAAGTCCGCCAGATCCTCGACCGTCATGAAGCCGCCCGCCGCCTGTACCTCCTCCGCGATGGACTCGGCGATCTCGCCCTCGTAGACGGCGTCGGCGCCCTCCTCGGCGATCAGCGCCAGCGACTCACCAAGCCGCGGGAGGGTCACCCGCTGGCCGACCGTGGGCGACTCGCCACCGAAGAGGTACGCCTCACGGGCGTGGTCGCTCTCGAACAGGTCCTCGCCGTGGGTCCACGCGTCCGCGATCACCTCGCTGACCGGGTATCCCTCCGTCGCGTAGCGGATCGCCGGCTGCAGGAGTCGGTCGAGGCCGAATTCGCCGAACCGCTCGGCGGTCGCCTCCCATCCGCGCGCAGTTCCCGGGACGGTGACCGTCTGCGCTCCCGTTTCCGGCATCTCGACCTCGATCGGGTCGTCGCCATCAATGACGATCATGCCGCCAGGGCGGTATTCGGGGTCAATGCCGGTGCGCTCGCGCAGGGTCGCGGCGAGACGTGACCAGACGTTCCGGGAGTGCGCGGCCAGGGCATTCACCGCGTCCGGGAACCGCCACGGATGTAACGGCGACAGGATACCGCCGCCGGCCCAGGAGGCCTCGCGGCCGCAGGCGCCGCGCTCGACCACGGTGACGTCGAAACCGCGCGCGCGAAGTTCGCGGGCGGTGAGCAGGCCGATCAGCCCGCCACCGGCGATGAGGGCATGCGGCATCGGAATCGCCAGTGAGAGACCGGGGCGTAAAGATGACTGGAGCGGCCGACCGGAATCGAACCGGCATCACAACCTTGGGAGGGTTGGGTTCTACCGTTGAACTACGGCCGCATCGCGGTCACATAGTAGTGGTGGGTATGGCACCACGCAACTCGTGGGCCCCGGTGTAGAATGGCGCGCTGCAGCGAAGGCCGGGGTAACCGCAATGCTTGTCAGGGTAAATGGTGAGGAATACGAACTGCCCGAGGCCGTTACCGTCGCCGAACTCGTCGAGCGCGTGGG
>Ga0065697_1003161_pt1 | contig 25451 bp, 25 predicted proteins | sample AntLakMe24m_08um_FD_59086 | JGI IMG/M metagenome (GOLD analysis project Ga0065697, IMG submission 59086) | Hypersaline microbial communities from Antarctic Deep Lake - 24m 0.8um v2 (version 3) | ecosystem: Environmental > Aquatic > Non-marine Saline and Alkaline > Hypersaline | place: Deep Lake... | reverse complement strand
CGAGTGGCTCGAACAACAACTCGCCGAGGCTCTCGAAGCGTGGGGCTACGTGACCAAGCGTCGAGAGGACATCATCGCTTTGGAAGCCGACGTCATCGCTCGCCGCGAGGAGTTTCGTGACTGTCCGGATGATTACATCGTCGCCGAATGCAAAGACTGGACAACTCGTCCAATCGACGAACAAACCATCATTCGACTCTGCTTGCTTGCCTTTAGCGCGCGAGCCATGCCAGTGTTGTGTCACACATCGTACCTCTCAGATCGCGCCTGGCGGTTGGCACAGGCCTACGACGTCCTCTTGCTCACACCCGAGGATTTCACGTGGGATGAGTTGCCATCGCTGACGATCCAACGGCCATCGCGAAAGACCGCCAACCACCGCCAGCCGAAGTACCCCAGCCAGTTCCGTGCAGTGCGAGCCATTCCAGCGATGTTCAAGCGATTCGGGACTCAAAAAGTGTGTGAAGCCCCAATATATGGAAGCTCGATCAGCTCTCCGTGTTATGTCGTCGACCGGACGGGCCACGAGGATTACAAAACAACGATTAGGAGGTAAGACGTCCACGAACGGTGCTGAACGGTCCATTCTACGAACACTAGCATTTTTCGAACTGATTGGTTGACACACCTACTTCGGTGGACCACAAAGACTAGGAGTCGATACTTAGCGAGGAGTACGACGTCGCCAAACATGTATAGTGTCAACAATGGGTGGCTCGACAGCGGTGTGTGGACTCGCCATCTTGAAATCAAATATAATACTCTGAAGTATCATACTTCAAAGTACGATTCTCAAAAGTATTATTATTTTTGTGGGTATTTACGTTTGATCTCCTTCACGTTCACGCGGAGGAATCCCACCGCGGGATTTCGGGCCGAGCGAAGCGGCCTATTGGTTTCAAGACCCATACGTTCCAAGATCGTCGACCAGTTGGAGGTGAAAATAGTCATTTTTTACACACATTGTGAACCAGGCCTCCGATAATTATATTGCGCAACCACTCTTATATGTGAGTATGACAGCAAACATCGAAGAACAGAGCCCTCCCGAATCGGATTTCTCTGCAGAGCTTGCAGAACGAATCCGTAGCGCACCGACTGATGAGAGAGTCTACCGGACCGCTCTCGAACTTCATGAACCAACACCGGTCTCAGAAGTAGCTGCACGCGCTGACTGTTCCAAGAATGCTGCCCGTCGTCATCTCAAACGGTTGGATGAAATCGGTCTCCTAACGTGTGTTATGGAGAATCCAGAGACATTCAAGCGCAACGAATCGTATTTCGAATGGCGACGACTCAATCGACTAGCAGAGCTGAGTGATACCGAATACAAAGACCGCATTGGAGAATTACTAACGGAGAACAAGGAGTATCAAAAAACGTATAGTGTCGAAAAGCCAGCTGACATCAATCCATTAGAGTACGATGCATATGGAGATCCCGAACAGGTATGGTTAGATCTGAATAATTGGGAGGCTATTCAGACCGAAATTCAGGATCTTCGCCAAGCTCGTCAAGATGAGACTGTTGGTGAAGGAGTTGCCTAAGTGTGGATAATGGCACCCATAGCCGAGAAGCAAATCGAGCACAACTCCATGAGCTCGCCTCCATCCTCAGTTCCGAATCCTGGATTGAGAAGATATCTGTGTTCCCAGCAAACCGGCCAGAGTCAATTGTCGTCTTCCTCATAACAGAACACTATCCGAGCCAATTCGTTTCTGAAGTATACATCGAGATTCAGTCGTATACAAACGGCGCGTTCCATATCAGCTACATTGAAAATCAACAAGGAGCCAAATGGATGGCCCGGTGGGACCGCCACGAGAGCGATGAGTATTCACGAGATCACTTTCATTCACCACCAGACGCACGGAATGAAGATGGTGAAGACCAAGATTATCCAGTTGGCCTCATCGAGGTGATTTCACAGGTGATCGCACCGTGGGTCTATGAGCGAATCGGGGATGTGTGGGATGAGTGTGAATGACTTAATGATACAGCGAGCGGTCGACGGCCGTCGCAGTCACCCCGAGGGTTAAAACAGTTCGTCGAGCGGTCGACGTGCACCATCGTCAGTCGTGACGTCGTCATCCGGTTCAATGGGAGGCGCATCGAAGAGGCGACCACCGTCTTGGTCTCGGCCAGCAAGCACGTCATCAATGAGCACCGCCGTATCATCGTCGACGGCAGGAATAGAGAGGGCCTCACGAACGTCTTCGGGTAGCTCCGGTCGGTGTGCATCCCGGTGGCGTTCGATTTTTGCGTTCACATAGAGGTTTTCTTGGAGCGCACGCAGCACCGGGACATACCGAAGATACCCATACTCATCCAAGAGCATGATCCCATAGCTGGTCAGCCCCCAGAAATCTCGTGGGTCGGTACGCTCAGCATCATCACCACGGTATGTGTACTTCGTTAATACCTGCTTGTTTGCAAGCCGATCGAGGTGTTCTCGAATGGTCGAGCGGTTCTTTGGCACTAAGTATTCGAGTTCGTCGAGCGTCGCCAAATAGTGTGGATGGCCAAGTACGGCCTGTATGATATGGTAGCGGCTTTCTTGGGTGAGAAATTGGTGTGCCCGTCGTTGTTTCTCGATCGGCAACACATCGTCACCATCAAACGGGTCTGGCTCACCGTCGACCGGATGGCGGGGACTCTCCGCACTGTTGCTCATATGCAGTTGTTTAGACTGCGTTCACGTAACTGTCCGGGATAACCGAGTTGGAAATATAGATCATATCCAACCTGTATGAGAATTTTCAAGCCGAATATGATAGTGAAGCACCTCGGGGTCAAGCCTCGAGGCACTCGCCTTGCTCATCTGTAGATACAAACATGAGTCGACCACGAGTTCCACGCAATTCGTACGCCATTTATCGAATCCGCTACCGTAAACTCACTCGACAGTCCACTCCCTGTTAGCAAGCTGCCAGCTCACACTCAGTTGACCTTCCGAATCAAGTTTGGTGACCTTTTCGAGACCATCGACACTCGACAGCCGCCTGCTGAGCTTGGTTGGACCTTCGGGGACACTGCCGGTATAGTTGGCTAGCCAGCAGCGAAAGCGATCCAACAACGGTTCGAAGCCAATCAGACTGTCCGGAGACTCTGATGTCGAAGGCTCACTGAGTCGCTTTATGAACAGCGACGCTGGAGTTTCCGACAGCGTCGCTCCGGATCGGCTGACGAGCCCGTCAGGTACAAACTGAACGAAGTCCGAGTCGCCGAGACCACTTGGGTAGTGTATCTCGACGATCGTTTCGGTCAGACAATGCGATTCGAGCAGCTCGGTAAACACACGTTGTGCATCCGCTTTGGTTTCGACATACACTTCATGGACATCAGCTTTGTGACCGGCCGGACTGTCGACGATGCCCAGAACGGCACTCGCCGACCACGGTTCAAGCGCGGTTCGATAGCTCAGACCGTTTGTGAGTGTTGTGATACTCTTCGATTTGGCTGCGGTTGGGACGGTTGTTTCGAGACACTCAATCAAGGAGCTCTCGGGTGTGTTTTCGAGTAGGGAGTCGACATACTGATCAATCAGTTCGGTGTGTGGGTTGTGTTCTGTTGATTCGTCCATTTTTTGTGGTGGTGTGCAGATGACTGACTGCACGAAAGTGGTTTGTTAGCGGTTCGTCAGTTGGACTGTTTGAGCGTGGTTGTGGCGGTGGTTTGGCGGTCAAATGTGGCATATTTGAAATATGATATAGCATGCTCAGGTTTCGTCGTCGACAAACGGCAGATCCGGCGACTCTAAGCCCTCCGAAAACCGAAGTTTCCGGCCGACCAGCATTTTGTTATGGTCGTCTGAGGCATCAACCTCGAAGTACGCCCGCAGTGCGCGACCAAACCACGTCTCGTTTGGCTCTTTGAGGTCCGTCTGAGTCCGATACCAGGGTTTAAATTGGCGGCGCAGCGCTGGAATCGGGATCTCAGCGCCCTCACACGGAACCGTGAATAGCTCAATAAACGTTTTAGCAGCCTCCTCATATCGGATCGAGTTATTTTGCTGGGGCATTTCCCAAAGCGGTGACTCGTCAAAGATGGTAAAGCCGTCTCCGGTCTGGAACTCGACGGTGGTCGCTTCTAGATACTCGAATTGCGTTGGTACGATGGGCTTGCGAATGAACGTATAGCCGCTTGCGGCCGCACGTTTGGTGGCTCGCCGTCGGAGGATCTCCCCAGAGGCTGACTCTAGTACCCACTCGTTGCCATCTTCGTATACGCGTGGGGTATTGTACTGAAACGAGTCGACCGACCGCTCTGCATGGCCTTCGGCGAGGACTTCACCATCCGGACCCAAGAGTTGTAAGCGATCACTGGGTGTGATCCGCCAGATAGCTTCGGTCTGTGATTGTGGAAGCACGTACCAGCACTCTTGGTCTTTCGGGCCGGTGTCTCGGCGTTGATTGTACAGGATTGTCCCCTTGTCGTCAGTATATTTGAACGCCATGCTCACTGGGCCCTCTTTCGCCACTAGCTTGTCCTTCCAGAGTTTCGACTGCGCCTCCGAGTGTGTCTCTGTTATAATGTGGACAGGATGGCCATGATAGTCCGCTCGAGCAAGGTTGGTGATGAGTGCTGCTGGCTTACTTTTATTTTCGACCTCAATTTCGTGGAAGTGTATGTTCCCATCTTTTTTACTAACGATATCTGGACGCGACGAACCGTCCAGATACTGCTGTTGTGTTGGATTGGGGTCCGTGATGTCTACGTCAATGACGTCTTGATCAACGGCGATGATTGTGTGACCGTGACGCAGTAGGTACCGGATACGTTTGTTGTACCAACTTTTTGTTGGTCGCTGTGACTCTTCGTTGTTCGACTCATCGTCGATTGTCATCTCATCAGGATCTTCAGTGCCGTATGACTGGGCTGTCCCATCGACGTCTTCGCCGAGTTGCTCAGTGCTCAATCCGGGCTTGTCCGTCGTCGGCAATCGACCGAACGGGCAGGTATCGATGTACGCCGCAGGCAGCGTGAAGAAATGCTCCAGCTCAGTCTTGTGGATCGGGATTCGACCATAAGCGCCGAATAGTTCCTTGTAACGGTCGTCATTGTGGACGCGACCAGCCAGTGCTGCTCGGTACTCTGGGTAGCCTACAGCAAGTGATTCGGTCGTACCCTCCCGAATGCTCATTTCACCAAATTGTTCGATTTTTGATGGGAAGGCACTCTGCTGATTCGCATACCGTTGGTGGGATTCGACTGGAAGTTGCCAATTGTCCGATGATGGACCCGGGAAGTACTTCGAGATTGTATAATCGTTGGAGGTCTTGAGGTGACTGCTGAGGTCGTTTTTAGTGACAATCCCATGGCCAGAGCCGAAGACGATGAGCCGCGCAGTAACGAGATAGTCATACCCTTTTGATGCGGCCGCAGGCTCCAACAACACCTGAAAGAGATACGGGATCCGATCAGCGTTTAGCTCTTGAATGAGCTCAACTGATGCAGCCATCTGTGTGGCCTCAATGGGATCAAGCGACATGTTCGGTGACTGAAGGAGTCGACTCGTCGGGACTGGCATCACACCCAGCGTAGAGAGATCGACGGTACAAATTTGAGCACCAACGGTTAGGTGTTCTTTGACGATCGCTTTGATGCGTTCTGGGCGAGTGTCGCGTCGCTCGCTGGAGCCTCCTGAGGTTGGCTGGTCGGGATCGATTGATGAGTCGCCGTCGGCTGCTGTATCTGTATCCGAGTCTGTCTCGTCGGTAAGCTCTGGGTCATCGTCTGCATCCGAGAGTGGCTCAGAGTCCACAGACCCACCATCAGCAAACACGGCTTGGGTCGTCTCATCCACAACCGAGGAGTCCGAAGACACATCAGACTCAGCAGAATCTTCATTCTCCTCTTGGGCTGGTTTGAGATACGGCTGTGTGTTGGAGAATTGGTAGCTGTGGCCAATAAGATAGTACTCTTGTTGAACATCTCCGGAATGGCTTAGCAGCTCAAGCATGTCGATGCCATACTCCTCAAGGACATCCTCTACGACGGTGTAACACTTGAGCGCCTCCAGGAGACGCTTATCCTCGTCCGTATGACCAGGGAGCATCAGCCGCACAGCACCAACGCGAAAGTACTCGGATCGTTCCAGAGGAGTGATCGTGTTACCAGTCATTTGGCAAGCCCTCCGTGCGAGGTTCCGTGCAATCCACCAAAGCGGGTTGGTGTGTGTTGAGTAGTCGGCGTCTGAGTAGCAACCTCACCGCAAGCTATCAGCGAAGCCAGATCGCTCAAGGCGACCCAGTCGATGCGGCTGGTGTGTTGGTAGGTAGTGTTCATTTGTTGAATTGTGTTATTTGATCGAATCTTGTTTTCAGAAGTCGTGCAGCACCGCAAGCGAAAGGCCCTCCGTGTCAATCCACCATTGGCGGCCAGTGATCCCGATTGGATCACCCATCATATCGGTGCGAGCCCCAACCCCGTCAGGAAGCAGCTGACCGAGCCGCTCGACATGACAGAGTTTGTGCGTTGAATGATGGCCGTACCAACCCCAGAACTCCTCGAAAAACCCAAGCGTCCGCCCAAACAGCTGCTCGGAAGTATACTGTTTTGCGAACCGCTCGAGTGCACACTCGATGTGGGCTTCGGGTGTCGACTCCTCAGTCGAGGCTGTCCAGTCGCGCGAGGCGAGTGGTTCGGTGAGTTCGGTGCCGTCGCGATAGACGACACTCACTGTATCGCAAAACAGCGGTGCAATCGGTACCACGGGATACAACACAGGACGATAATCGTCCATACACGCCGACCGAGACGAGAGCGTCTCACGAACACTGCCGTCTGAGTTTGCCATCTCGATCGGTGGATCGATGCCACACATCCGTGGTGTAGCATACTGCTGGGCAGCAACTGGTTCGGTGAGTGGCCCCGAACTGAGACAGCGCTCAGGTGTATGGAGGCTCCGATGGGTGCTGTCTGAGACACGCCACGACAGCGAGGGTGTCTCACGCTCGACAAGGATGACCTCGCCGTGGTCCGTGATAACTGCTTTCGGGATGGTATAGAGTTCGTAGGCTTGGGGGCCTACTTGAGCAGCATACGGGACACCCAAGATGGAACGTGCCTGCTCGGCGAGTTCCTCTGTGGGACTAACAACCAGCAGATGCGAGCCGTTGTGGACGGCGTTGTTGGCAGCGACAATGAGCTCGCCTGCCGATTCAACGAGCGATACGTCGTGGCCGACTTGACAGTCGTCGACCGGATCGAACAGCACAACCGGCCCATCGGGATCGTTGGGATGGCCGACAAAGTGCGGCGAACCGAGCGTCCGATGTTCATGTGAGCTCGACAAACAGCCACTCTCACCGAGCCACCCACGTGTGAACTCCCACAGCGAGGGGCCCGCTTGGAGACCACGCTGTGTCATACTCGAGTCAGGATCGGCCAATACCTCGGTGTGGGCTGTGCCAGCCGCTTGGCTACAGACCCGGTCGCGGATGAACCGAGGAGGGCCCCGAGAAACCCCAGCGGGCCACGAACACGGCTCATACAGCGGCGTTATATCGAGCAGCGACGAGAGATCTGCACTCGAAAGTGCCAGTGTAGCCTTGACATCGAGTGAGCCATACGGTTCGAGTCCCTCAACGCCCTGGAGCATCGAAGCGTACTCATGCGTGCTATCTCGGAGTCGAGCCGCGGCGAGTGCGGTGGATGAGGCCGAGACAGGACCCTTGTACCATCGTGCTGTTGTCGACGTTGGATCAACGGTGTAGAGTCTTTTGGAAGAGTGAGCGGACTGACTAGTCTCGACCTCCCAGTGGCGGTCTGCAAGTCGTCGACTCGAGGTGATTGACTCCGGCGTCTCCCAATTGATTGGACACGAACGAGGGGTCTCGATCGAGTCGGCAAGCCCAACTCGTCCCAGTGGTCGTGGAGTTGTGCTGAGTTCGGCGACCCGAAGCGTCACTCGATACAGCAACTCTGGGTCCGACTGATACCGGGTATGCAAACTCCGGCATAACAGTAGCTGGCAGACGGTAGGGATGTTGCGGCTGTGGTTGTCCTGGATGATCGATCGTAAGATCGACTTGTAGTCCGACACAGGTGGACTGTTGCCTTCGTACAACAGCCGACTCGTCGGGACCGCAGCAAGCCCCATTGGATCAAACACGAGTGTGCCCTGTTCGATGCCGTACCATTCGGGGAGTCTCGATCGGAGTGCAGCGGTTAGTTCGTCAGTCCCGATTGTATCTGTCTCCTCCGTGTCCGTGGGAGCCATCCAGCCGGTGTTGTGGACGTCCGTCTGCGAGCCGTGGAAGACGACTGTCGGCGTCTCAACTCCCGTTAGAGCAAGCACCTCAAGCGAGATCATCTCCGGGACAGCAATCCAGACCGACTCGACAGCGTCAGCCAACAGCGAGGCATACACGCGCGAGAGTCGTAGTGATGGATCAGAGATCCCACTTTGGAGACAGTGGACCGCGTTATGACGAGCGATAGCTGGTGTATGCTCATCAGGTCGAGTCCCAATCGCTGGGAGCCTCAACTGATAGGCCATTGGCTCTGTGCATGCGCGTCGATGAGTCGACAGTTGATTATTGGTTGTTGTGCGAATGGTGTCGTCATGGTGTTTTGTGTGTACAGCGGGCAACTCAGTGCTGAGCAGTCTTGCAGATGCACAGATACCCGGATATAATATAGACGACCCGTCGGTGGTGGCTAATAGCGAAAAGCACCCATAGATTTATTACAATCGCGGTAGACATACGGAGGAATAAAAAGGCATGGGAATACAGAACACTCAAACAATATCTCTTGATCAAGAGTATGAACTGCAGGATTATCCCGTGATACCTCAGTGGGCGTACGATCGAATAGATGAGAATGATGATGTACAAATTCTTGACGTTTTTCCAAGCGAAAAGAACATAGTAGCTGCACGTGCAGAAGGTTTCATACGAGACATAAACCGAGAACTCTATCCGGTGACCGTTTTTTCTCTTATCCAATTGCTTGTAGCCGAGCGTGGTAGTAGATATTTTACGTTGTATGAGATCATGGAGCGACATAAAAAGCGCTTGTGGGAATATGAATACAAATACAATGAAAAGACCTATCGGGGCATACTTCGGAACTTGGTCGAAGTTAATCTATTAGAGGAATTACCATCCAACAAACGGATTAAATATCAAATTCCTGAAAATGAATCTGTCGCCCCTGCGTTCGACCCAGACAATGCCGACAGTATCTTAGATGACATCGTCGTCGACCCCCCAACAAAAAAGAAAGAAGAATATCAAAGCACGTGGATACCGATCTCGTTGCAGCCGCTCGAGATCAATCCAAAAGACGCTCTGAGTGGTCCCTTTGGGACGCTATGGCATAGCGGCTGGATATTTTTGGCGACATGGTTCGGACTGTCAGTGGCGTGGGCCAGTAGACCATGGATGGAGACGTTTGATCCAACAGCATCGATAATTGTGGTCTTTTGGGCACTCATCTCAGTCGCGACTGCTGCACTAGTAGTCGACACCCTTGATCAAACTCGACGAGGATATCAGAGCTCAATGCAACAATAATCAAGCAGAGTTGAGAGAGCCAAATCAACCTATTTCTCAGAATTATAAACACTCTATATTTTTGAATTTTATGCGTTCATCGCGGTATATGAGTGCTTTCGGAAAACGCGAAGACAGCCACATCGTAATTTAAAATAGTAGTATGTGAGAAACAGGTTTGGAGTTTACTCTCTGCCCACGATGATATACTGAGACAATATCGTATACAGTACGTTCGACTAAAGAATAGATACAGCATAAATTGAAATTATATTTTTCTTATATATAATGGTAACATTGGTAGGCTGTGTGAGCTCATACTACCCTACATACTACTGTGATCTAGGGTGCCCCCTACTCATAGTACCCAACACTAAATCGCAAGCAGAGACCAGGGTCATACTACCTGAGACCGATTGGATATAATAACAAGTAGGGTGGTGGTTCCGGAAGCGGTATAATGGAAAAAGCAAGTATCGAAGAACAGAAAGAAAGACAAAAAATAGGGGGAGAAAAATCAGTTCAATCAGAGATGCTATGAGGTCGACCTCAAAACAGAGTGAGTTCCCACCCGAATCGTCGACAACACGTTCTATTGGAATTTTGACTAATAACTAAACCAGGGTGACACTCCAATTTGTGGGACCGAGTTTACTATATAGAAAATCTACACTATACAACGTCGACATCCCAGAGTACATACTACCTACCATTTTTATTATGTATTTAGAAACCCCGGACTACAGAAGAATCCGACCCTTCACTAGAGTAGTAGAGTAGTACTCCAAGAGATCTACTTTCTTCGCACAACATAGGAGGTGGGCGATCAAAATAACGCAAAAGAGAGATGCTCGATATGACACCGGTTTCCAGCAGTCGATATGCCGAGTGTTTCAAAAATGGATTTAGCCGAAATTCTGTTATGTAGGTATCCAACAAGCAGAAAATTATCTCAGTAGTCGACGGCCCACGGGGATTGATCCAAACTCAAACTCTAAAGAAAGGAGGCTTCCCGCCCGAGGGTCGACGTCTGTGGCCTCAAAGTTGGTTGCTTCCCTCCGTGGTTGGCCAGTGGCTTTCTTGTGTTTCTCACAGGTATTTGTTGTATGGGGTTGTTATTGTTATATCCAATCGGTGCTGAGTAGTGTGAGTTGCCCACGTCTAGGGGTTTAGTATTAGATAGTGCTTATAACAGCCATACTAGATACGAAGAAAGCACACACAAGCTGTCTTAGCATGTGGATAGTTAGACCCTCTGAGACAGGGTTTGTGTGGATTCATACAACTCAAACCGCGCAAACACCCACAGCACTCGGTTTGGAGAAAAATAACCGATATGGCATCACAAAAACCCGTAAAATAGCTCAAAGATGCTCTCGTTGTGAGTTACTGGGCGAGACTGTCCTGTGAGTTACTGTGCGAAGTCGACTGTGACTGGGTGTCTATAGACTCTCCGACTACTATCTAGAAGAACGAAGGACTCTGAATATCAATAAGAAAGATACCTAGCTACTCGACGTTTGATTCACGATTAAACACGTAATCTTGGGGATTCAAATCAAGCGTTCCAAAGAACTCACCGTGGGCAGCTATCCAAGTGGTCAGACAGACCGTATCAATACCTTGTTCGACAAGCACCGATTCAAACATTGACAACTCATCAAGACGCATGACTAATCAACTACATCTAACTTATTTATGATTGGCGTGGTTACATAACTATCCGTACAGAATCCTCCCCTTTCGTTTGGTATGCTGTGGGGGACACAAATATTTCAAGACAAAAAAGTCTCTTTCGGATTTGATTTGGATCCTATCGTCGCTAACGATAATCCCTCGTTTAGAGTCATTCTTGATCCGGCACAGATCGTCACAACCCCTTGTGAAAACCCAACCAGTATTATTGAAATTATTCCAATAGCCTGTACAAGTGTATATTAATTATTTACAAATTAGACTAAATCTACTAACCCATCCTGCAACCGAACAGTCGACTCAAATCCAAGATCCTCAGTTGCTCGATTGACTGCTGCTCGACTCTCATCGATATCTCCCTCACGCTTGTCAATATGTTCGATCTCAATAGAACCCTCAGATGCAATCACCTCTCGAACGGTCTCTGCAAGTTCTAAAATAGAAATACTCGTACCGGTCCCAATATTGTAGGCTGTCCCAGGTACGCCCTGAGTGGCTGCAAGCAAGTTCGCCTGTACTACATCCCTAACATGCACAAAGTCTCGGGTCTGTGCCCCATCGCCGTGGACCGTTATTGGACCACCAGTACGTGCCTGCTCCAGAAAGATGCTAATGACCCCACTGTAATCCCCTGCGGTCTGTCGTGGACCGTAGACATTGAAGTAACGCAACGGGATCGCCTCCAGATCATACAGCTCTGCATACAGCCGAACATACTGATCGGCGTTCAATTTCGCAAGCCCGTACGGAGAAGTCGGTCCAGTTGGATCCGTCTCAGAGATCGGCACGGACTCTGGGTGGCCATATATGGCTGCACTCGAAGCGAAGACAACTCGGGCTGACTCTCTGCGAGCCAGTTCAAGTAACTGAATCGTCGCTCGTGTGGTAACGTCGTGGGTCAACTCAGGATCTTCAATTGATTGCTCAACACTCACGATTGCAGCATGATGGAAGACGATGTCGACGCCTTCCATTACTGCAGACATAACGTCTCGATCTCGTACGTCACCCTCAACGAACTCGGCTTCAGTTGGGACGTTGTCTAGCGACCCTGTTGAAAGATTGTCGAGTATCACTACCTCATTATTATCAATCACCGCATCAGCGATATGGCTCCCAATGAATCCGGCACCACCAGTCACCAAGATCCGTTGACCACGAATAATTGGCTGCTCAGAATTACTCATCGGTAGCTTAGTTTGTACCACCCTGAACTATTAATTGTCTGTTTGATCTGCTTCAGGATCCTCGCCACGTAGGACTGCCACTGCATCTATCAGAACCATCCAAATTTGTCGAACTACGATGAGCAGATCGTTGCTAAAGGATTGTTCTCGGACATATTTAATGTCGTACCGGAGTTTTGTCTCCGGTTCATGTCCCGTTGCACCGTTGATTTGTGCCACACCAGTTAATCCAGGCTTGATGAACCATCTCTTGCTCCAGTCAGTACCATCCGTCTGGATGTCTGAATCAATCTCTGGACGCTCAGGACGTGGTCCCACAACACTCATATCTCCTACGAGAATTGACCACAGCTGTGGAATCTCGTCCATGTGCGTCTTCCGTAGTATACGCCCAACACGTGTCACTCGTGGGTCAACATCGCCAGCATCTTCTTCGCTAATTTTCGCGCCCGTCTTAGCCTCAGCATCCGTAACCATACTCCGGAATTTATACACCGGCAAACGTTTCACCAAACACGGCTGTCCGATCCTGCGTATAAAATACTGGCCCAGGACTGTCTAATTTGATTGCAATCGCAATCAGCACCACCAGCGGAGCAAGCACAATGAGTCCAAAGGCGGCAAACGCCACATCAAAAAGTCCGTTTGAACACGTAATCCTGAGGGTCCCATGGCTCGACATCCACATTCGCAAGCGTTGCAACGTCTCCAGACGAAGTCAGCACATCGTCGACATACTCACGGTGGACCTTCGCGTTCACACCGTGCTTGTGACACAGATCAAGCGTCCCGAAAAACTCACCGCGGTCGGCGGTCCGAAAGGCCAGACAAACGGTGTCGACGTCACGCTCGACAAGCACTGTTTCGAGCTTTGAGAGACCACCGAACCGCGGCAACCCCTCAATTGCGTCCCCACCGTCTGCAATCGGGGCGGCGATCTCTATGTCAACAGACTCATCCTCAAAACCCACCTGATAGGCAGTTGGTGGACAGAGGTAGCCCAGCACGGGTAGATCGCTTTCGCTGACGATTCGTTCGAGTTGAGACATATCATCGCCGACGATGATGGCTCGCTCAGAATCGCTCTGAGACCGAGTCCGAATCAGCACAAACCACAGTGGCATGACAATCAAAAGCATTCCAACTACCAGTGTAAGTGTTGTTCGTGGAAGTCGGAATGTATAGTTGAAATACCCAAGTGCTGCAATCGCCAATCCAGCGACGATAATTCGCTTTTGGGAAAATGCAACAATATCAAGAATCCGCCACGGCCGCGGTTTGAACAACGGAAGCAACGTCCCGACAACGACCGCGACACTTGTGCCAATTGCCAACTGCAACGAAGTCCCCGAAAGAGTAGTTGGTTCGAGCCGCCACAACAGGGGAACATATGTTGTCACTGGCTCCTGCAAAAGTGGATGATTTGCGAGCGCTACCGCAAGGACTGTCACCATACTTGCTCCGGTGGCACTGATAATCCGATACCACCATCCACGTATCATTATCAAGTAGGTGATTGGTAACACTCAAAAGCATTCCCCTATTGCTATATGTAGAGATATAATATATACTCTTACTCAAATTTCCCCTCAATTGATGTCTTTTGGCTCGACTGTTCGATTCCTGCTACCAATCTGTACCATTATTATACGTGGAGATCTGTAGTATGTGTACTCAAAATAGATTCATTTTGTCTTGTTCATACGAGTTAGATATTCGTAGTTAGATTCTGTATGAAAATTATTATTTAGGCAATCACGAGACACTCGGTAGTCACAACAGCGTCCTATTCGTCGGCTTGGTCGTTCTCACGGTCGACTTTTTGTCGAGCAGTCTCCGAGAAATCCGACGAGCGCTCGGTTTCGACTCGTTCCGGTGGGGCTGGTGGCTCGAATGTCGACGCCAAGAACTGATACCACCGCGTGTCGGTCAGCTGGGCCCATGTGTGTGTGGTCTGGGTTCCACGGGCCGCAAGCAACAACAGCCCAAACAACACAAACGTCGACATACCAATCGGCTCACCACTTGTTGTCAGTCCAAGAAACGCAAGCATCACGACAGCAATCAAACCAATACTCAAGATTCGAATCGGCTGTTCGAGGAATCGTGCTCGAAGCTGGTAGCCACTGCGTAGTCCACCAGAGGTCGGCATCACTGAGATGAACTCTCGAATACGCTGTTCGATCTGTGCCAATACTGGCCCAGCCGATAATGTCTCTCTCAAGTCAATGACGATCACCTCTGACTCGGGTTCGGCGGTCAGCCAGCCATAGAGCCACGAGGATTCGACGAGCCGTCGACCACTTCTCACTCCTCGATAGACGACCGACGTCGACTGTGGGCCTGTCAGAGAGGCTGTCGACCCAGTGTTAGAATGTGATGATTCGCTGGGAGACGGGATACTACCCTCAGACGAATCAGGCGACCTCTCTGAAACACCACTGAAGTCACTGCCGACAGTCTGCGGCTCTCCTTCGGCAAACAGTCGACGAGCCAGACGAACGGTGTGGGCTTGGTCGGCCCACTGTTCGTACTTCGTCTGGGCTGTCGTCCACAGACGGACAGCCGTCGACCCCTGTCTTGTTGATTGGTTTGAAAGTGCCATCGGATGGAGTTGTGTATCGACCTATATTTGCTATTCAATACTCGTAACTTCGCCGCTGACTGTGATTCCACCGAGGTCCAGTGTTAGCTCTTTGATCACCACGCAATCGTTGGCCGCGGAACAGCACAGTTCCATCTGGCTGTTCACGAACATTCAAATCAAGGGTCAGCGTCACGTCTCGGTTTCGTGGGTGTTCGATAACCTCGAACTCACTGCTCCCACTTCGAATGACCTCTGTAGGAACCACGTCGACTGCTGTCACAGTTGCAGTTTCGTCATCGCCCAACACTTCGCTCATCCCGACGCCCAGTCTGTCGGCACGCTGCTGTGGAAGTTCGTTGATCTGGACGGTCACTATTTGGCTCGCCGAGGTCCCAGCGTTCTCTTCGAAGCTGACGTCAGTGACAGTGCCCTCGGCAACATACTGTGTCGTCTCAATCATCATTGTCCGGCCGAAGCGTAGTGGCTCCCCAGCGAAACGAATCGCACTTNGATTGCCCGCCTCGGGATCGATCGCACTCCCGTTGACTGCGGCTCGAACGATAACGTGTCTGTCACCATCAGCGCGAGGCGAAACAAACACTTCGCGTATCGTGACGCCCACCACTGCCTCCTTGTGGGTTCCATTGGTCGCCGGCGGTAATCTGGCTGGCAGTATACTCTGGTTGGGGTCCTAAGTCAATAGTCGCATACCGAGTGTCAGCAGGTCCACCAAACGGCCCGATAAGCGCAATCCCCGCACCAACGATCGCGATAACAAACAGTATAACAAGTGCATCGATGACGTTTATGAGCCCGAAGAGTTGCCCATCCTCGTCGATGACAGAGGACAACGTGGAATCGTCGGCCATAGGTAATCGAAGGTGGTAGGCTATCGGTTAAAACCTTTAACATTGAGATGGTCACGCAAAAGGAATATTAAACAATTGTTATAACTCTCCCACCCAACGCTCTCGATATGCAAGATGACGCTGGTGATCCCCCAATTTCGGTCGACCGGGCACAGGGGATCTCAGAGGATATTCTCGACGAACTTTCAGAGACCGTAATTACTTCTGAGACGTTCTTAGAAACACTTCTGACGGGCGTTCTCGCCCAGCAGCATGTGTTGATCGAAGACGTCCCAGGAACTGGCAAAACACTCACTGCACAATCACTGGCCGAGGTACTGGGCCTGGAGTTCAATCGGATTCAATTCACGCCCGACCTGTTNCCCTCGGATATCACTGGGTCGACCATCTTCAATGAACAAGAAGGCAGTTTCGAGTACAACGAAGGACCAATTTTCTCGAACATCGTGCTGGCCGACGAGATCAACCGTGCACCACCGAAAACACAGGCCGCACTACTTGAAGTCATGGAAGAAAAGCAGGTCAGTGTCGGCGATGCGACTCGGTCGTTGCCAACTCCGTTTTTCGTGATCGCAACCCAAAATCCAGTCGAACAGGAAGGAACCTTCGAACTACCAGAGTCCCAGCGGGATCGGTTTATTATCAAGACCTCCATCGGCTATCCTGACCGGGCTGGCGAACAGGAACTACTAACCCGCCGGGTCGACCGAATGGCCGCTGCCCCCAGTGCCCAACAGGTCATCGAACCGGATATTTTCGAAACAGTCCAACAGGTTCCCGAGTATATCCATGTCTCTCCAGAGATCCGTGATTACATTCTCGACATTGGGCGTGCAACGCGAGAATACGAGGGAACTGACGTTGGTGTCTCGCCGCGTGGGATTCAGCGTCTCCTCGAAGCAACACGCGCCAGAGCCGTCCTCCGGGGCCGCGAGTACGTCGTTCCCGATGACGTCAAATCACTCGCAATCCCAGTGTTTGCCCACCGGATCNTTCTGAGTTCCGCATCCATGATTGAGGGAGCAAGCCGCCGTGATATCATCGAAGCTGTCCTGCAAGAAGTCGACGTTCCAGCAATGGAAGCTGTCTAAGCAATCGAGCGATATACAGGCCAGATTATACCGAATTTTCTGTTGGAGTCGACTCAGAGTCTGCCTGCAGTCGTTGTTGTCGTTCACCATATGCGTATACCAACGACAGTACGACTACCGAACCCACAAGCCACAGTCCAGCGATTCCGAGTCCAAGAAGGTACAGCGAAATCGGAGGGAACATAGGTTACGTTCCTGTACTACCGGCTTTGTTAGAACCATCATACCTTCGGTTAGCCAACAAAAAACACTCGTTAGCCGCGTAAGAGCGTACTCACAACGAGTGTCGCGACAACTGCAAGCACAGCAGTGACCAGTAGTCCCTCCTCGTTCACGCTTACACCGGCCAAAAGCCAGTAGACCCCAACAGTTCCAACAAAGGCCACACCACCGACCAACAGGCTTGCAGCTGCGTGGACAAGTTCACCCTCTCGGTGGGCCGGCGTCGACCCAATGTCAACAGTCAGCCCGATACCAAACGCCGAAACATCCCAAACGATGACCGCAGCTACAGCAGCCCCAAACCCGGCGATCGACGAGCCGGTAGTCGCCCCAACAATCGTAGCAACGAGTAGTCCCATCACGACCAGTCGAGGCCCGGCCGTCGACGTTGGCAACAACCCGAGTCCGGACAAGACGGGAAACACTGTCAATCCCATCCCAACCGCAAGCAACGCAAAAAACCCAACGCCGAGTCCAGTCGCGGTCGGACCGACAACTGCCGTCGACGCCTCGAATAGTGCTGCTGGAACAATCCCTATCGACCCAAGGAAACCCATTGCTGGGCCAGCACCGACAAGCACTACCCCAACTAATCCACCGGCTGCTACAACCCCAGACCGAGACCAAGAGACGTTACCGGCGAGTGCAGCGACCCCAACAGATCGACCACCAAGGACAAGAGCAGTCACGACCAGTCCACCGACAAAAACACGTACGAGTGCTGTCCGAAGGACCTGTGATTCAACAAGCAGGCCAATGGTCGACGTAATACTGGCCACTCCAATTTCGAGTCCTACTAGATACACCATGGCCAGGATGATGCCGCCGACCCCAAAGACAGTTCCAGCCGTCGACACCGATTGGGACTGGAAAGCCAGATACTGTGGGCGTCTCGAGGCCGGCAACGCCGTTTCGGGTGGCAATGACGCCATAACAATCCAGACACCAGCGAATGCAAGCCAGGAGACGACAACAAATCCAGCCACAATACCGGTCTCAGTAGTTGGGGCGAGTAGCTCTGTGATACCCCCAGCACTATCGCTGGTCACCAGATAATTGAAATCAAACCGAACTACTACCACTACCAGTGCCACCAGCCCGATTACAATAGTTGCTCGGAGAATCCATCCAATCGCCTGTGCGATAGCCCCATCACCGAGTGCATCGACCCGAAACCGTGCGAGGCCAAAACCAATGAGGATCCCAGCAAAACCGGTCCCCCCGACAAATTGGGTACCAATAGAAACAGAGTACGCTAAAAGCCCGACAGCCACGCCAATCGAAACAACCAGACCGACACCACCAACGATAGATCCGAGTAACTGATTGTTGCCAGTGGCCGCAATCGAGACTGCAACTGCAATTCCGATTACGAGTCCTCCAATTGCACTGAGGACCGCACCAACAGTGACAGCGATAGCAAGCAATGCCACAGTCGCTACGAGCCCAGCAATGAGACCACTCCGTCGTGAGACCGAGCCAGCCTCGGCAGTGATCGTTTGAGAAAGTCCATTACTGAACGATCGGTTGCTATCGGTGCTGTCCTGTGGGGGTTGACTCATTGTTGTGAAAGGGCCGGAGATGTGGTTTGAGTACGATCCAAGGCCATCGCAAGTGGTTCTTCGGGATCCCAATTTACAACTGAGATACCGAGTCGACGGAGTTCGGTAAGTCGGAGTGATCGTTGGGCGCTCGCCACTCGCCCGCCGGGTGTCGACCGTTTGGTGATGTCGGGCGAATACATGCTGACAGTGTAGCCTGTTGCTCGGAACTGCTCAACCATCTCGACAGGAAACCCATCACAGAGTGGTGTAAGAAACACAACCTGAGTCTGTCGGCTAAGCCGGCGGATGATCGCTTCGGGATCCATCGAAGAGTGATCAGATTCAGTCTGGTGATTCCCTGGACGAACAGTTGCGGCTGCGGCATCCAGAAGGAGTTCGATTCGCGTTCGTGCCTCTCGGGTGTTGGTTGGCGACACCCATGGGAGAGAGACCCCACTTTCTGCAGTAATCTTGGTGTCGAGGTCGACTGTATCGCCGTCGACTCCCAAGGCAAGGGCACCGACGTTGTTTCGATCTTCGAGTAGGCTTGAGACGAGGTCATTCGCCAGCGAAACACACAGTTCAGTTCCTGTCGGTGCGGTCTCGGCACTCGCAACCCCTGAACTCGGGCGTGCGTCGACAATGACGAGTACCTGGGTTGCCTCCTGTTGGCGATACTCGACGGTCGACAACACACGGTCCCGTGCGTACTGCCGCCAGTTGATCCGGCTGGCTGGATCACCCGGTTGATATGGTCTGACACCGTAAAATTCGAGTCCTTCGCTTCCACGGTCTGTCATTAGCGTGCCAGAGATCCCAGAGGTCTGTTGGGATAGTGGATAGGACTCGGGTTCGAACATAGCGACAAGACGAGTATCCCCATCGGCCGAGATCTCAGTTGTATACGTACTGGCAGCGCTCACACTGTGTGTTCTGGCGGTGACGGGAGCAAAGTCGAACTCACCGTACCGAGCGCGAAGGCCGTACTCGATAGTCGTCTGTTCGTTACTTCGAAGTGTGAGCCCCGCCCGTGGTGAGCCATCGACGACGGCGAGCTCGTCGGGGACGCCGTCGACAATACGAAGATCTGGGATCGGACGATCTCCGTGGTTCGAAACGGTGAGTTTGACTGTGATGATTTCACCGGCGTACGTCCGATTCGGTGTTACTGTTCGTTCGAAGGCGATCTGGGAGTCGACAACAGGTGCACTTGTGAGCGAACTGTAGGCGAGAAAAACGATTGGTGCCATCGCAGCGATCAAGAGACCTGGATTCCCTATCCAGACACCAGCCGCAGCAAGTACGAGTGAACATCCAATAGCGACACGCCAACGTTGAGATCGTTCGAACATGGTTACTTGTCTGTTCCCACAGGTTGTTCAGGATCGGTTGTGTTTCTCACAGCAGTTTCTGCCGGTTGCGACGGTCGGTCAGAATCGGCATCTGAGTCGCGATACCCATCTAAAGTCGCTCGAACAGTTGCCAGCCAGTTGGTAGTTGGTTTCGTCTCACTGTCGACAACAGACCCAGTCAACGGTGAGCCACCAGCGTGTCCAGTCCTCAGTAGCTGTTCGACCGCAAGGCTAGTTCGGTCGACTGCCGTTTCGTAGGCATCTCCTGGGTTTGCCCACCGGAGTAGCTGATAGGCCATTGGGTACTCAATCGAGTCACTGAGAAATGCTCGGGCAACTGGATCAGTGGTCCACTCTCCGGTTCGAAGAATGTGGTCTGCCTCCTCAAAAGAACACTCGAACATCAGTTGTATACTTGACTGGGCGGTCTTGGTGAGTTGTTTTTTGTGGTTCGGTGGTACTGTAGTCGACATCCTTGAGCCTGACTTCACGAAGTGCAGTATCCATTTCGGTATCGAACGTCTCACCGACAATCTGTGGGGCGTTACGAGGCACTTCTGGAGGTGATTCTGTCGATATGAGTCCCCCAACCTGATCACGTGTTTTGCTTCCTTGTCGGAAATAAAACAGTCCAGCACCAGTGAGTGAAACAACCAGCAGTAGTTGTACACCTTCCACAGAGGATGGAATAATCACAGAAATCTGTTGGGAAATCCATACTGGGAGCGGCCCAGAAAACGACATGAGTACGACTGCAATGCCGATTAGCAACACGGCGACCACCGACGGCACAAGATATTTTACACGCAGAATCTGTTGCTGGTTCATTTGTTACTGTCTTCGGTCGTGTTTGTTTGGTTACGCTGTTCGGCCGTTGAATCACCAGGAATCATCGTTTCGATCTCTGTCAACGCATCTGTTGCCTCATCGACTAATGACTCCGAGCGTTTAGGTCCGTACACGGTGGCACGGAAGGCGTTTGTGAGTCGTAACACTGGCTTGCGAGGGAATCCCTTCTCAATGGCTTTATGTGCAATCTCACCTGGTGTATTGGTCGGCGCGATACGCCGGACAGTAAGACGAACAAACGTCGACCAAATTTGTCGTACAGAGGTACTCGTCGTCTCATCTCGCGTGCTAGTCTCGGAACGTGGAGTCGGGTCGGACTCAGCTGAATCTACAGGAGTAGAACCACCAACGCTTCGAACCACCAGCAACAATGACAGATAGAGTTGCTTTCCAAGTGCCAATATAGCCCCTACAATTGAGTCCGGACGTCGAGCCCATAGTCGACGGGGGACTGTGAACGGGAATCGAACAACAGCCACCACAGTCGACCACACTCCACGCTTGCCTTCACGTTCGAACTCCATCGCGGCTGGTAGCCTTTCGAGCCACATGATCGCAGTCATGACCGCAGCGGCGAGACGCTCACTGAAATTCGAGGCGCGGCCACGAGTGGTTTCGATAACTGCGTACTTCCGTTTAACAACGAATCCAATACCGCTCACGAGTCCAATACTGCCGACTCCGACAAGGAGTATCGACAGCAATTGGTTTTCGATCTGTGTCGAAGCCTGCTGTCCGACGTAGGTCGACTCGATAGTGGTTTGTGATGCCGCAGACAGCACTACGCTTGCGGTTCCATTCTCATCGGTTGGCCCAACAACAGAGCCATCATGGATAATCTCAACACCTTCGATCGGAACAGAACCGACAGTCGCAATCACCGTTGCCTCCTGTCCAGGGAGTGCAAGCACGCGTTGTGGATCAGCTGTCAACCGGAACTGCCCTACAGAGACACGCTGTTGTTTTTCAATATCCCCGCGTCGGACCGTAATCGGCACCTCACCCTCAGCAAACTCATCGGGAACCACGAACTCAACTAGTTCCATTGTCAGTAGTCGTCCCTATGTTTTCGGCACCAATACTGACAGTGGCATTTGACATGGGCTCGCCATCGAGTACTGCCTTTATTGATGCCTCCCCACCGATAACCAACGGCTCTGGATCGGAGACAATGGTTACATTTGGACCTGTCTCTGATACTGAGTCATTCTCAGAATCAGTGCCACCATTTTTCGTCAGAAGGCGTTCCATTGCTCGACTCATCGCCAGTATCTCCAGATGACTGTTCATCAGAGTCATCAGGCAGTTCATCAAGGTCGACCGAACAACCAGCAGGCATCGGCACCTGGGTCATATCACCGTTTCCAGCTGCAGTATTCTCAATGGCAAGCCGGTCTGTGGATGACGTCGGATCGAACGGAATCCAGCCGTGTCCTGTCACATATACTTCCGTCCACGCGTGAGCATTTACCGCGCGGACCGCATACGTATCATTCGTGGTTTCGAGTGCCTCACCAGGGGAGTAGCCAGTTACGTATCGTGCTGGAATATCCTGTGAACGCAACAATACCACCATACTGGATGCCGAATACTCTGCGTTGCCACCATCCATCTCGAACAAGAATTGGTCGACCGGATCGGCTCCGGATTGATGTGTCGTATCGTGGTCGTACTCAGTATTCGTTGTCATCCAGTCCTCGATCATACAGGCGGCCCCAACCGGTGTCTCCGCATCCGCAGTGATCTCGTCTCCCAGTGTGGTGACACGGTCGGGTACCGAATCCGGAAGCCCAGTATATCGTTGTGCTATCGACGAGGGGTAGTTTGCTCTCGCGCTGCGAAGTTGTCTGAGGTCCGGCTCGTACTGATAACTACTAATTGAATAATCACTGCTGGGTTGAACTGGAGTAAAAGCGTGTAAGCCAGTTTCGGGACTCACAGCGAAGGCGGAATCGCCACTGGTCGTAATACTCGCTGGTTGCCACGGAGCCGGTAGAGTTGTGGCATCCCGTTGGAGAGTGATTTGATGAGTAACTTCTTCGGTGACAGAACCTTCAGGAGGTAGCTGCCCCCGGTAGTCTTCGTATTCACCCGTCCGAACCCATGTCCCATTCGTGTATTCGTCATATGCGTCGACCCGCCAGTAGTTAGGATGATCTGTTTCGACGAAAAACTGGAGGTCGCCAGACCGAGTTTGGAATGGGTTCGTCTCGTTGTCGACAGCGATTCCAACTGGATTCCGATCAGCACCACCGAGACTACCACCACCGATGAGTCCTGGCCGATCAATCCGATCAGTATTGTCGACTGATTGCGATACTCCGTCACCAGGGGCTGCACTAGTGAGTGTTCCGCCACCGCCAGCAAGTGCTACCGCAAGGACGCCCCAACGCCACCAGACATGTAACTGACAAGAAAAAAATCACCAAACTGCCGATCTCCGCTACTGCCACTGGGTCTGTTCATCCAACAGTGGCGATATGTACGTCTTTGTGTAATAAAGTCTCCGAGTGGACGGCTCTTGGCGTCCCAGAGATACTGGTGGCTTTTAGTTAGGGCATCATATTAGTATGTATGATGACCAGTTCGAAATGGTCTACAATCACCATCCAAATATTAACCATCAATAGACAATCTTCCAAAAGGCAATCAGTTGTCGACTGTTTCTGCACAATCGATCGGATGTGTTCAAATGACAAGTAAGAGACCATCGCAAGAAGATTATCTAAGTCTCCCATTAGTCCCGTTCTGGATTCGGATCTGCCTGGTAGTTACTGCGGTCGGTGGGCTTGTGTATTTCTCCGTAGTCCCTGCGCCAGGAACCGGCACTCTGTCTTATGGTCCATTTGGTGTGTTCCCGTACTCTGTGTGGTTACATTTGCTTGGCTACATGGGACTCTCAATTGCGCTCGCATACGCGAGTCATGACGTATATCGTCCAAGCCGGCAGGTCTTGGTCAGAGTGTTCATTCTGACTGTGGGCTGTGGCACAGCAGTCGAACTGATTCAGTTCACACTCCCAACGCGGACATTCAGTGTCTTCGATATTCTTGTTAATGCAGTTGGGGCAGGTCTTGGAGTGAGTCTCTGGTACGTCGTCGACCGACTCGTCGGATTTCAGTCACTCAATGAACTGGTATCCGACTGAGATCATACTCCGGATACCTCCTTGATTTTGGATAGAATCGATACGTATTACAAGACGACAACAAAACGACCTTCCAGTGAGTTCTGTGGAACTAGTCGTTGCAGTGCTAGCAGGAATTGTCCAAGGAGTCGTTGAATGGCTTCCAGTTTCCAGCCAAGGGAATCTTGCGCTGTTTTTAACTCTTGCCGGCGTCTCACCGGATGAGGCACTGCAACTCGCCCTGTTTTTGCAGATCGGAACGACCGTCTCGGCGGCCAGCTACTACCGCGAGGAGATCAGCAAAGCAACACGAGCAGTCCCAGCGTGGCGGCCACAGGCTGCTTTTCAGAGCCAGAATGCGCTCATATCATTCATCGTAATCGCCTGTCTCGCAACCGGACTGGTCGGGATTCCGCTGTATCTGTATGCTGTTGACTTTGCTGGCCAACTGACGGGTGGCATTTTCATCGCCCTAATTGGCGTCTTGCTCGTTCTAACCGGGGTTTTCCAACTTATTTCTGAGTCAGTAGGACAAGGCTATCGAGAACTCCCAACATTAGTCGACGCCTGTCTGGTCGGGGCTGCACAAGGAGTTGCCATTCTGCCCGGTATCTCTCGATCCGGTGTGACGACGAGTACGCTGTTATTCCGGAGCTATGATCCACCAGTGGCGTTCAGACTGTCGTTTCTGCTGTCGATCCCTGCGAGCCTTGGTGCCGCTGCCCTCACAGTTGCTGGTGCTGGTGGGCTTCCAGGAATCAGTCTGACCGCAGCCATCGCTGCAACCACCATGAGTGCGGTCGTTGGATACCTAACTATTGATGCGCTGATGCGCATTGTCGAGCGACTTCCGTTTTGGCTCATCTGCTTCGGTCTCGGAGGGCTCGCAATTATTGGCGGAGGCATTGTCTCGGTCGTCGTGTGACTACCACAACACTTGATTTGTACCATCACGTCGACACCACTAATGATTCAGATGCGGTCGACCAGACTCCTTTCCCTCCTCATTTTGATAGGCATTCTCTGTGGCCTGTTGGTCTGGGCTGGCACACTCGAATCGGATCCAGCACGCAACGAGTTCCCCGATGAGAACGACTTCGCTGTCGACTACGCCTCCTATGTCGGAGACCGAATCGAAGTCGGTGGGACTGTACTCGCGACTAATCCAGTCGTGATCGAAGTCTCACCTGACGGTCGCGACTCAATCGAACTCACACTAACCCCATTCACCCAACCTGACACCCTCAGCGTCGGCGATGANATNGTNGTCTANGGAACCTTGGAAGNCGACAACGACNATCGCAGTCATCAACACGACAGTCCGCCAGCCGTGGGAGTACCAGTATATGTATCTCGTCTCCTTTCTCGCAGGGCTCTGGACACTCGGGCGATTCATTCGCCACTGGAGTCTCGACAGAGAGACCT